>Ga0187845_1000017_pt1 | contig 93164 bp, 88 predicted proteins | sample SpaLakP09_SKY_68_FD_134515 | JGI IMG/M metagenome (GOLD analysis project Ga0187845, IMG submission 134515) | Oligotrophic lake water microbial communities from Sparkling Lake, Wisconsin, USA - SP09_SKY_68 | ecosystem: Environmental > Aquatic > Freshwater > Lake | place: USA: Sparkling Lake... | reverse complement strand
TCCGCACCAAAGGCATGATTGGCTATCGCGATTTGATTGGGGTGAATGAGCGTTTTGCCCGTGAAACCATAGATTGCGCCTTGGCGGCATTCGGCATCGAAGCCGTCCATGTCATCCAGCCGGTTGCACACCCCGTCAAAACGCGGCTTACCCGATGCGGATGCCGCGAGCACGATGGTCTGCAGCGCGAGTTCCAGCCCTTCGCGCAATGGACCGGGCCGAATACCGGTTTCCGCCGCAATGTCATTTGTGCCTGCAATCAATCCCGCAACCATGGGGTGCGCCGCAATCTCGCGCGCGGCATATAATCCCTTTGGCGTTTCGATCATCGCCAATATGGGTTTGCCAGCATCGGGTATGTCGTCCGGACCTTCGACCTTAGGTACAACAATGAAGTTCGCCCGGCTTTGCGACAAAGCGGCGATGTCGTCGGCATGATATACGCTGTCCGCGCCATTTGCCCGTATGGCAATTATTTTGCCTGCGACGCCGTCTGCGGCATATTGCACGGCCGCCGCGCGGGCATCAGCCTTTGACTCATGCGGAACGGCATCTTCCAAATCAATGATCAGCATATCTGCATCTAATGACCGCGCCTTTTCCAACGCGCGTGCATTGGACGCCGGCATATAAAGCGCCGACCGCGTGCATCTCAGTTGCTGCAAGATATCCATGTTTGCTCCCATTTTATCGGCCTGCGCATGCTTCCTGCGTAAACGCGATGAAATGGTAAAGCCCCTCGACCGATTTTTCTTGCAACTATTCGTTAATCCCACACTATTACAGATCAAGCAAACGGGAGGATTTCTATGGAATATTTTTTCGGCTTACTCGCCCTGATCGTCATCATTTTTGTGATGATGGGCGTATCCGTTGTTCAGCAGGGCTTTGTTTTCACAATTGAGCGGTTCGGGCGTTATACCTATTCCGCGCAACCCGGGCTGACCGTCATCATCCCGTTCTTTGATCGCGTTGGCCGCAAGGTAAACGTCATGGAACAAGTTCTCGACATTCCCGGACAGGAAATCATCACAAAGGACAACGCCATGGTCGGCGTAGACGCCGTGGTGTTCTTTCAAGTGCTCGACGCGGCCAAAGCCGCATATGAAGTGTCCGACCTCTACGTCGCCATCATGCAAATCACGACAACCAACCTACGTACCGTGATGGGCAGCATGGACCTTGATGAAACCTTGTCGAAACGTGACGATATCAATGGCCGCCTGCTGTCGGTGGTGGACCACGCAACCAGCCCATGGGGCGTCAAAATCACGCGTGTTGAGGTGAAAGATATTCGCCCACCCGCTGATATCTCCAACGCAATGGCGCGGCAGATGAAGGCCGAACGGGAAAAGCGTGCGCAAATCCTTGAAGCAGAGGGCATGCGCGCCGCAGAAATCCTGCGCGCTGAAGGCGAAAAGCAGGGCGCCATCCTTCAGGCCGAGGGCCGCAAGGAAGCGGCATTCCGTGACGCCGAAGCCCGCGAACGCGAAGCAGAGGCCGAGGCAAAGGCAACGGTCATGGTTTCCGATTCCATCGCGACATCGGGCACGCAGGCGCTGAATTACTTCATCGCGCAGAAATACACCGAAGCCATCAGCCAGTTCGCAACATCACCCAATGCCAAGACCATTTTGTTCCCTGTAGAAGCCACGCAGTTGATCGGCACGCTGGGTGGAATCGGCGAATTGGCCAAGGAAGCGCTTGCACCCAAAGAAAAGTGAGGCGTGAGGGGCGGAGACAAAGCCCGAAGTGCTGAGCAACAATCGCAAGGCGATTGTGCCCGTCGAAGGACGCCTGTAGGACAGATGCTGCGCTCCACCGACACGCGCCCGTCGACTTTCGGCAACGCACGCGCACTGACGGCTCAGGGCTACGGTACGATCTGCAGTTTAGACATCGAGATTACGGAGTAAGACATGGCAGAATGGCTCGACACAATTTCAACGCACTGGTTCTGGCTCTCGCTGGGGCTGCTACTCGGCGTTGCCGAAATGGTTGCACCCGGCTTCTTCCTCATGTGGCTTGGCCTTGCCGCGTTGATTGTCGGTGGGCTGGATTACTTCCTTCCCATCACCGTCGCCTATCAAGTTGCCATGTTTGCGACATTATCGGTGTTGACGGTCTTTGCGGGTAAGAAATTTCTAAACGACAACCCCATCGAGACCGAAGATGCAAAGCTAAACGACCGCGGCGCGCGGTTAACGGGTGAAATCGTGACTGTGGTTGAGGCGATCACAAACGGCCATGGCCGCGTTAAGGTCGGCGACAGCGTCTGGTCCGCCCGCGGCGTCGATGCCGCGACAGGATCCCGTGTGCGCGTCACAGGCGCTGACGGCGCGGTGTTGCTGGTTGAAGGCGGCCTCGACTGATAGAAGGACGCAATCGGTCCGTCTTTTCTGAGCCCGAAGCGTTCTAAATCAGGTCAAGGCTCGCGCGGTCGGGTTCGATAAAGCCCCGCCGTGCGTGCACCGAAAACAGCCGCTCCTTTGAATAAAACTGAAGCGGCAAATCCCTGCGTCCCCGGCTGGAAAGTAAAAGCGCGTTCACGGCCTCGTGCAACGGCACCTGTATCCCAACCTCTGCCAGATGCGCCTTCACGCCAGCGATATACACTTGCGTAATCGTTTCATGATAGCCTTGCGTATCGTCGTTCACCCCGCCCACGGCTTCGTTGTACGCCGAAATGATGGCAGGTAGCTCTCGCTCAATCGCGATATTCGGCCGATCACGCACCAGCCAAGTACATGCCGCCAGATGCGCTTCATGCGTCCAATGTTCGCGCGGTAAGCTACGCGCAAGCAAGCCTTCGCCGATCGCGACGATTGCGGCGTCATCTTCAAATAAGCGCATAGAATATTCGGACATGATCGGACCTCCTGTATTGTCCGATGATGTCCGGACGGGTTAAGCGACTTTTGGCGCCGACTGCCTTACACCTTCGTCGACATGATCTGCAAATTGCGCGAAGTTGTCGATGAACTGCTGAACAAGTCCGCGCGCCGTCACATCATATTCCGCCTTGTCCGCCCAAGCTTCACGCGGATCAAGAATGCCGCTGTCGACACCTGGAACGGCGACCGGGAATTCAAAACCAAAATTCTGGTCCTTACGGAATTCTGCATTATTCAGGCTTCCGTCCAGCGCAGCGTTAAGCAATGCCCGTGTGGCCTTGATAGGCATACGGCTGATGCCGGGCATCGTTGCTTTGCCGCCCGTCCAGCCGGTGTTGACCAACCAACACTGCACCGCACCCTTGGCGATCCGTTCTTTCAGCAAATTGCCATAGACGCTTGGGTGACGCGGCATGAATGGCGCACCAAAGCAGGTAGAAAACGTGGCTTCAGGCTCGGTCACGCCGATTTCTGTGCCAGCGACACGCGCCGTGTAACCCGATAGGAAGTGGTACATGGCCTGATCCGGCGTCAGGCGCGCAATCGGAGGCAAAACGCCGTAGGCGTCCGCGGTCAGGAAGATGATCGTCTTGGGAACGGGGCCCATATTCTTTTCAGATGTGTTCGGAATGAACTCAATCGGATACGAACCACGGCTGTTTTCCGCGAGGCTATTGTCGTCGAAATCCAGTTCACGTGTTTCCGGGTCGATAACGACATTTTCAAGCACCGTTCCGAAGCGCTTTGTGGTCGCAAAAATTTCCGGCTCGGCGTCTGCCGAGAGGCGAATCATTTTTGCGTAGCAACCGCCTTCAAAGTTAAACACCGCCGTGTCCGACCAACCATGTTCATCGTCGCCAATCAGTGTACGGCTCGCGTCTGCAGACAAGGTCGTTTTGCCGGTGCCTGAAAGGCCAAAGAATACGGCGGTGTCGCCGTCCGGGCCGATGTTGGCGGAGCAATGCATGGGCATCACACCCTTCACCGGCAACAGATAATTGAGGATGCCGAAAACCGACTTCTTCATTTCACCCGCATATGCAGTGCCACCGATCAAAATGAGCTTTTCGGTGAAGTTCACAGCGATAACAGTCTCGCTGCGGCAGCCATGGCGCGCAGGATCTGCGCGGAAGCTTGGCAAATCGATAATTGTGTATTCCGGCACAAAGCTGGCCAGCTCTTCCTGCGTCGGGCGCACCAGCAAGGTGCGGATGAACAGATTGTGCCATGCCAATTCGTTGATCACGCGCACATTGACGCGGTGCTCTGGCTGCGAACCACCGAACAGGTCCGCGACATACAATTTGTCTTTGCCGCCAAGCGCGGCAATGAAATCTTCTTTCAGCGCCGCAAAATGCGCCGGGTCCATCGGGACGTTGGTTTTACCCCACCAAATGCTGTTTTCGGTTTCCGCGTCACGCACGATAAATTTGTCTTTGGCGGAACGCCCTGTGTGCGCACCCGTCTTAACAACGAGCGGACCGTCTTTGGCCAATATGCCTTCATCATTCGCCAGCGCGGCTTCTACCAAAGGCGCGGTGCCGAGGTTGCAATGCAGCTGCGCCTTTGTGCCAAAACCTTGTTGCGAAAGCGAGATATGTAAAGGTGTCGACATTGGCTACTCCGGCAAAAGTTGCGAATCTAGGCATACGTATGCACTGTTTCGCTGGAGCCGGTATACGATGCGCGCAACAAGGTCAAATGGGGTTCATTATTTAGGTGCAACAGCACCACCTTTTTCCCGCCACATCGGCACCAAGAGAGCAAGTGATTGAACCCAAGCCATTGCACCCCTATAGTTGGCCCATGAGTGCAACCATCGCCTTGGTCGACGACGACCGCAACATTTTGACCTCGGTGTCCATAGCTATGCAAGCAGAGGGCTATGTCACCCGGATATATTCCGATGGCGAAACCGCGTTAAAGGCCATGCTCGAAAATCCTGCAGACCTTGGCATTTTCGATATCAAAATGCCGCGCATGGACGGCCTCGAATTACTCCGGCGGTTGCGCGAAAAAAGCGATATGCCGGTCATCTTTCTGACATCAAAAGACGAAGAACTGGATGAAGCACTTGGCCTTGCCATGGGTGCCGACGATTATATCACCAAACCTTTTTCCCAACGCCTGTTGGTGGCCCGCGTAAAGGCTATACTGCGCCGTGCGACCTATGATCGCGGCGTGAGCAGCGGCGACGCTGAACCTGAGCTTGAGCCTATGGTGCGCGGGAAATTGCAAATGGACCCAGCACGACACCATGTGAAATGGGACGGAAAACCGCTTACGCTCACGGTGACCGAGTTCATGATATTGGAAGCGCTCGCCAATCGGCCGGGCGTTGTGCGCACACGTGACCAGCTCATGGATGCGGCATATCAGGATGACGTGTATGTCGACGACCGCACCATCGACAGTCACATCAAACGGCTGCGGCGCAAGTTTCGCGAAGTCGATCCAGAATTTGCGGCCATAGATACGCTTTACGGTGCAGGATATCGCTTTGCAGACAGCTGAGCCCGCTGATCTTCAGCTGGGATGGAGCCGGGGGCTATCGCTCACCGCCCGCATCCTTGCTGTAAATCTATTTGTTTTGGCGCTGCTGGGCGCAGGGCTGTTTTTCCTCGACAGCTACCGCGTGCGGCTGATTGCGGAACGCGAAGATGCTGCGCGGCTTCAAGCGACATTTTTGGCGGAAAGCCTGTCTTTGGTCGCACCCGAAAAGCGCGCCGCGTACATCTACCAATTTGGCCAAGAGCACCAATCGCGGATTCGCGTCTATGCGCAAAATGGCGAAAAGATCATGGACAGCTTCGCCGGCCGTCCGCCGACATATGTCTTCCGCGATCCTGACAAGGAACCGATACGCAAGGTCATCGCGCGCGGCATTGATAAGATGTTCGATTTTTTGGTGGGTGCAGCCGTTTTGCAGGCATTTGTGGAGCCGCGCGTCGATACGGCCGATGCTTGGCAACATGTCATAAAGCCTAAACCCGCCGATGCAGCGTCGACGGTCGCTTTCGCCCCGGACCTCACACATGTTATCAGCGCTGGTTCGCGGTCGCGCGATGGCCGCTTTGCTGTTCTGACAACATCCAATGAACGCGATATTCGCTTATTTGTTCGGGCTGAGCGGTTCAATGTCGGGATGTTTTTTGCCGTCGCGCTTGGCATCGGCATATTGCTCTCCATATTTCTCGGGCGAACCATCGTTCGTCCGCTTCGGCACCTGTCGCGCGCGGCGGTCAAGGTGCGGCTTGGCCGCGCTCAGGAGGTCACCGTTCCGCGCCTGCCCTCGCGCCGTGATGAAATCGGCATGCTTGCACGCGCATTGTCCGACATGAGCATTGCCCTTCGGCAACGCATTGACGCGACCGAAGCATTTGCGGCGGATGTCGCGCATGAGATTAAGAACCCGCTGGCTTCGTTGCGGTCGGCACTGGACGGTGCGGAGCGCATTCAAGATCCCGCCCTGCGCAAACAGCTTATGGATGTCGCGAAGGCCGATGTTCAGCGGATGGACCGTTTGATTAGCGATATTTCAGACGCCAGCCGCGTTGATTCGCAACTGGCCAAGGCAAAGTTCGAACCCATCGACTTGGGCGATATGATTGAACAATTGCTTCAGGCGCGCGAAGACCGTGGCAGCGACAAGGATGTAGATATCGCCTTCGCTCGGCCGCGGCGGACAATCGCCACGGTCATGGGTGAAGATGTGCGCCTCGAACGCATGCTGACCAATCTGATCGACAACGCGGTGTCCTTTTCGCCACCGGGCGCAGTCGTTGAAATATCGGCTACGCTGGCCGACGAGGAAGTGATCATTCGCATCAGCGACGAACGCCCCGGCGTTCCTCCGCAAGAACGAGAAGCCATCTTCCGCCGGTTCCATAGTGAACGCCCGCCAACCGAGAATTTCGGCAAACATAGCGGGCTGGGGCTGGCCATTGCACGCACGATTGTTGAAGGCCACCATGGCCGCATCAATGTGCGCGACCGGGTTGATGGCAAAGGCGGGGCCTGTTTTGAAATCGCCCTTCCCTGCGCAGCGGTGGCGACCCGCTAATGCCACAGATGATCCATGGCACCGCGATATCCATCGGTGGCCATGCTGTGCTGATTATGGGCGAGTCGGGTAGCGGCAAATCCGATCTCGCGCTCCGGCTGATCGATCGCGGCGCTATTTTGATTAGCGATGATGTCGTTTTTCTGGAAACCCGTGACGACGCTCCAATACTGACTGTCGCTCCCAATATCGCCGGCAAGATTGAGGTGCGCGGCGTCGGCATATTTGATATCGATTTCAGAGCGTCTGCGCCGCTGCGCCTCGTCGTGGAGTTCGTAGATGCACCAGACCGATTACCTGAAGACATTGCGCGCACCAACATTGGTGACTACGTCGTTCCCGTGTCCAAACTAAATCCATTTGAACAGAGCAGCGCAATCAAGGTCGAATATGCGTTGCGGGCAGTTCTCGATAGCGGCGCCCGGCCCGAACTTGCATCCACCGTTTCTGTAAAAGAAAGCTTGCCATCGTGACCGCCAAAACAGCCTCTACCCCGCAAACAATATTGATTGTGACGGGCGTTTCAGGCGCTGGGAAAACCACCGTTCTCAAGGCGCTTGAAGATTTAGGCTGGGAAGCCGTCGACAATTTCCCGATCCGCCTTGCCAGCCAGTTACTTGAAATACCCGTGACCGGTCGTCAGGCGAGCCCCGATATCCCCATTGCCCTTGGCTTTGATAGCCGAACGCGGGGTTTTGACGCCGAAACGCTTATTCAACAGATCAAACAGCTGCAGAACCAGCCCAACCTGACCATCAGAACGCTGTTTCTCGACTGCGCAGGCGTTGAAATTGAACGCCGTTATGCAGAAACGCGTCGCCGTCACCCCGCGGCACCTGACCGCCCGGCCATGGACGGCATCGCGATTGAACGCACGTTGATGGATCCATTTCGTCAGTGGGCGGAAACGGTAATCGACACAAGCAAGCTGTCTGCGCATGATCTGCAACAGGCGATACGCGAGCAGTTCAACAGCGAAGCATCGCCACATTCGGTCATTACGATAACCAGCTTTGGCTATTCGCGGGGCATTCCCCACAATGCCGATCTGGTTTTTGACTTGCGGTTCCTGCGCAATCCGCATTGGGACAATACACTTCGCCCGCTTACAGGGTTGGATGAAGGTGTATCGCATTATGTCGAAGCGGACCCCGCATATGACGCGGCGATGGAAAAAATACGCGACCTCCTCCGCTATCTTTTGCCGCTCTATGACGCGCAAGGTAAGGCCTATGTAAACATAGCCTTTGGCTGCACCGGCGGGCGTCACAGGTCGGTCCATGTTGCCGAACAATTTGGCCGTTGGTTGCGTGAAGATGGCTTTGCTCCGGCGGTTCACCATCGCAATCTGACCTCAAGACCGATTGACGCAATTGAAGAGCCTGCTAACGGCGCAAACAATAATACCGCACCACAGGGTAACGACATCACATGATCGGTTTAATTTTAGTCACACATGGCAAGCTTGCGGACGAATTTCTCGTCGCGCTTGAGCATGTTGTTGGCCCCCAAAAAAACATCGCCACCATTTGCATCGGTCCGCATGATGACATGGAGGCCCGCCGTAATGAAATAGCAGCGGCCATTAAGCAGGTTGATTCAGGCAAAGGCGCAATAATCCTCTCCGATCTTTTTGGCGGAACGCCCTCCAATCTGGCCATATCGCTGCTGGAAAGCGGCCGGGTCGAAGTCATCGCTGGCGTAAACCTGCCCATGCTGATCCGCCTCGACAGCGCCCGCAAAAACCTGGATGTGAAAGAGGCTGTCGCCGCTGCGCGTGAAGCGGGCCGAAAATATATCAGCGTGGCGTCCGAAGTGCTTGAGGCGTCGAAATGACCCGCATCAGCCGGTCAGCAACAATCGTGAATGTGAAGGGGCTGCATGCCCGCGCCAGCGCAAAATTTGTCACCTTTGTCAGCCGATTGCCCGAAGGCATTAAGGTTGAAGTTGAAAAAGATGGTCAGATCGTCACGGGCACATCCATCATGGGTCTGATGATGCTCGGCGCGGCAAAGGGCAGTGAAATTACCATTCATGTCGAAGGCGACCAGGCAGAGCCCGCGATTGAAAAACTCATCGGGCTGGTTGTCGACGGCTTTGGCGAAGACTGATGCGCCGTGAGATTACCGGATTTTCGAATCCCCTTCTGAAGGAAATCCGCGGACTGCGCGAGAAGAAATTGCGGAAACGTGCCGGGCTATTTCTCGCTGAAGGCCTCCGCATCATGACGGAAGCGCGCGAAGCTGGTTTTCTGCCCGAAATGCTGTTCCGGGTCAAAGACCGGCCCGTTCATGCGCTGGAAATCGCGCTTGAGGACGAGGTGCTACGCAACGGCGGAGACGTCATTGAAACCAGCGCCGAAATCATGGCGAAACTGTCCGGCAAAGATAACGCACAAGCGGTCGTCGGTGTCTATCGTGACCATGGCACTGCGCTTGCCGATATAGAGCGCGCGACGGCGCCGATCTGGCTCGTGGCGCAAGCGATGCGTGACCCGGGCAATTTGGGGACAATGTTGCGAACCGGCGATGCTGTGGGCGCCGGCGGGCTTATCCTCATTGATGACTGCACCGACCCGTTTTCGGTTGAGGCTGTCCGCGCGAGCATGGGCGCTATTTTCACGCAAAAGATCGTTCAGTGCCGATGGGATGAGTTTATCACTTGGTTACGCGCGGGCGATGGTCAGCTGGTCGGAACGAGCCTGCAAACCGACACCGATTATCAGGCTGCCCACTACAATAGCCCATGTTTCATCCTCACAGGCAACGAAGCGCAGGGTCTGCCCGACGATTATGAAGGTCAGTGCGACTTGCTCGTCAAAATGCCGATGCAGGGCAAGGCAGACAGCTTAAACGCCGCGGTGGCCACAGCGGTCATGGCGTATGAAGTGCTGAACCAGTTTCGCCGTCCAGCGCGCGGCTGAGGCCCGCCATAGCGATTACTCCGCCGCTTCGCGTCCGTCGGCAATTTGCGCGTTGCCTTCGTCATCGCCATAACGCGGCAGCGCCTCAACCGACGGGATATCTTCCAATTCGCGCTTGCCGGTTTCGACATTGAGATCGGCAAATTTCCGACCCGTCGACATGACATTACGTTCAAAACTGCCCACGAACTTATTATAATTATTTACCGCCGAGGACAGCCCGCTGCCCACCGATTTCAGATGCTGCGCGGCCACGGCAATGCGGTCGTACATTTCCTTGCCAAGCGCGCCGATCTGCTTGGCTTCGCGCGCGAGGCCCTCTTGCCGCCATACGCTGGCAACGGTGCGCGCAATCGCAACCAGATTGGTCGGCGTGGCCAACAACACCTTCTTATCAAAGGCAAAGTCCCACAATTGCGGTTCATGCTCAAGCGCAGCGGCCAGAAAATGTTCGCCCGGGACAAACGTAATTACATAATCGGGCGCGTCTTCAAACTGGTCCCAATAGGCTTTGCGCGACAGGCCATCGATATGGTTCTTCATCGACTGTGTGTGCCGCGTCATGGCAACTGCGCGAACGTCGTCATCCACGGAGGCAAAAGCGTCTTGATAATCGTTCAAAGACACCTTGGCGTCGATAACCAACGTCCGTCCGCCCGGCACATGAATGATCGCGTCAGGCCGCAAACGAAGGCCATCGCCCGCATCAATGCTGGTTTCGAGGTTGAAATCGACATGTTCGGATAAGCCACAGCTTTCCAAAACATTCTTCAACTGCTGCTCGCCCCAGCGGCCCCGCGCCTTTGGCGCATTACGCAAGGAGTTCATCAGGCCAGAGGCAACGCTCGACACACGCTCCTGCCCAAGGCGCATTTCGCCAATCAGGCCCTTCAGATCGCCATATGCTTCGGTGCGGTCTTTCTCGATTTTGCCGACTTGCTCCTCATAAGCTTTCAGCTTTTCGCCAACGGGCCCCAAAAGCTGCTTCAGCCGCTCTTCATTCTTCTCACCGGCCTGATGAAAGCGTTCATCGGCGCGTTGAAGAAACGCCGCTTGCGCTTCGCCCAACAGTTTTTGGCCAATCTCGCCAAACTGCGCCGACAAGGTTTCTTTTGCCTGAGCCAGCGCAGCGATCTGCTCTTCAAAGCCGCGCTCACGTTCTTCTAGGCTGGTTTCCAGACGCGCCAAACGGTCCTTTGCACCGTCCCGCTCGACCACGACCTGATCAAGCATAGAACGCAGTTGCACGGTGGTCTCCTGCCCTGCCCGGCTTTCACGCCCGCCGGCAAGCCAGCCGAGCACAAGCCCGACCAGCAAAGCAAGCACCACGATGACGATGACGACTAACGGCTCCAACACGGCACTCCAAATATAGAACGAATGCGGAACATAGCCTGTGGCAGGCTCAGGTCAAGCGGCTTCGGTTTGCGCCCGCTGTGCCTTCTTTACACGCGCATAGCTCATGGCGCTAAACGGCAGCAGCCCTGCATAAACTATCGTCGCCCCGATCATCGCAACCCAAGGGGCAGCAACCAAGGTCGCGGTAAACAAACCAACAGTGGCGAGTGCCATGAAGCGCAGGCTGCGACGAACCTTGATCGACGACCAGCTGTAGGTGGCGACGTTGGAAACCATCAAGACCGCGCAGACAAGCAACCATGGCCCAAGAAAGCGATAGTCACGCACCCATTCTGCACCGGTTTCGAACCAAATCATCATCGGCAGCAACGCCAAAGCCGCGCCGGGCGGCGATGGAACGCCGGTGTTAAATCCCGCCATTTTATGCGGCTGGTTTTCGGTATCGATGCGGGCATTGAAACGCGCCAGCCGCAACGCTGCGCACAACACAAAGAATACGGAGATAGTCCAGCCGAAGCGCGGCATATCCTGCAGCACCCACATGTACATGACCAACGCCGGGGTCGCGCCGAAAGCAATCACGTCGGATAATGAGTCGAGTTCCGCGCCAAAACGACTTTCGCCTTTCAACATCCGCGCGACGCGGCCATCCATGACATCAAGCACACCTGCAATAACCATTGCGGCGACAGCGTTTTCCCAGCGACCCTGCATCGCAAACCATGCCCCCGAGAGGCCAGTGCACAAGGCAAGCGCGGTGATCGCATTTGGTGCGAGCGCCCGTAACGGAATGCCGGGGCGAGAGGGAAAATCGTTCATTAGTGTGCGACGGCAATCAAATCTTGGTCAACGCCCAAGTCGGCGATGACCGTTTCGCCAGCAACGCAACGCTGCCCCTTAATGACGCGCGACGATGTTCCATGCGGTAAATATACATCCACGCGGCTGCCAAAGCGGATAAGGCCGATACGTTGGCCATTGGCCACGCTGTCGCCTTCTTTCACAAAGGCAACAATACGGCGGGCAACAAGACCAGCGATTTGCGTAAAGCCGATACGCACGCCGTCGCTGCGTTCCACAAGGAAGTGCTGACGTTCGTTTTCTTCGCTCGCTTTATCCAGGTCAGCGTTCAAAAACTTACCGGCAATGTACACAACGCGTTTGATCGTGCCGCGGATAGGCGTCCGGTTAATATGCACGTCAAAAACGCTCATAAAGATCGAAACCCGGGTCATCGGCTGATCACCCAGACCGTCTGGGCCGCGCAGTTCTGCCGGTGGCAGGACTTGTTCAATCAGGGTGACAAGGCCATCTGCTGGCGAAACCACAAAGCGGTCGTCAATGGGCGTTGCACGCACTGGATCCCGAAAGAAAGCGAGTGTCCATATGGTCACTGCGCCCATGGGCCATGCGAGCGTTTCCCATGCCATAAATGCAAAAAACAGGGTGATACCCGCTGCGATCAGGCCAAATTTACGGCCTTCGGGGTGAACAGGCGGAAACGACCATTTCGCGACCCCGTTGCCCCGGTTTGTCAGTTCTTGTCTACTCATAGGCTTTAGCTAGGGGATGACGGTGCATCTTACAACCTTTGATGCCGTTTGCGGCAATTTGAGACAATTACGGTAGCCAGTTGAACATATGGCAGACTTTGCTATGGCACCGGTCGATATCAAGTCTCCCCAATGGAAAGTGCTTTCTGACATGGCAAAAATTAAGGTCAAAAATCCGGTTGTAGAACTCGATGGCGACGAAATGACTCGCATCATCTGGGAATGGATCAGGGAACGTCTCATCCTGCCCTATCTCGATATTGACCTGAAATATTATGACCTTGGCATGGAATATCGCGACAAGACCAATGACAAGGTCACCGTTGATTCCGCAAACGCAATTCGCGAATTCGGTGTAGGCGTAAAGTGCGCAACGATCACTCCAGATGAAGCGCGCGTGGAAGAATTCGGCCTGCAGAAAATGTGGAAGTCGCCAAACGGCACCATCCGCAATATCTTGGGCGGCGTTGTTTTTCGTGAACCGATCGTCATCGAAAATGTCCCGCGCCTGATCCCAGGATGGACGGACCCTATCGTGATCGGCCGCCATGCCTTTGGTGACCAGTATCGCGCGACGGATTTCCTCGTTCCTGGCCCCGGCACATTGCGCCTTGTGTGGGACGGCGACGATGGCCAAAAAATTGACGAAGAAGTTTTCCGTTATCCGTCGCCGGGCGTTGCCCTTGCGATGTACAATCTTGACGACTCGATTCGTGATTTTGCCCGCGCTTCGCTGAACTATGGCGTAACCCGCGAATGGCCCGTGTATCTGTCGACCAAGAACACCATCCTGAAATATTATGACGGCCGCTTTAAGGACCTGTTCCAAGAAGTGTACGAAGCCGAATTTGCCGACAAGTTCAAAGAGCTTGGCATTGTGTACGAGCATCGCTTGATCGATGACATGGTCGCATCCGCGCTGAAGTGGTCGGGCAAGTTCATCTGGGCGTGCAAAAACTATGATGGCGATGTGCAGTCCGACCAAGTCGCACAAGGATTTGGTTCGCTGGGATTGATGACGTCGATTTTGATGACACCAGATGGCAAGACCGTTGAGGCGGAAGCCGCACATGGCACGGTAACGCGCCATTTCCGCCAGCATCAGCAGGGCAAAGCAACATCGACCAACCCGATTGCGTCGATCTTTGCATGGACCGGCGGTCTGAAATTCCGTGGTAAATTTGACGAAACACCCGAAGTGACGCGCTTTGCCGAAACGCTTGAAGAAGTGTGCATCCAGACCGTTGAAGACGGCCACATGACAAAGGATCTCGCGATCCTCATTGGTCCAGACCAGGCATGGATGACGACCGAGCAGTTCTTTGAACAGGTTCGCGCCAACCTCGAAGCCAAAATGGGCAGCTGGCAGTAACAGCAAACTGATAAGTACAACAAAGCGCGGGGGGCAACCTCCGCGCTTTTTTATTGTCCGGTCCTTCCCTTTTCATACGGCATTGGCGTAGAAGGTGGGCATGGCAGGCGAATTACACAGCGAAAGCATCAGCGATCTACTCGTCATCCTGGGCGCAGCTGGCATCGTCATCCCGGCGTTTGCCCGTTTTCGTATCACGCCCATTATCGGTTTCATCTTGGTGGGGATACTCGTCGGCCCCATGGGCCTTGGTACTTTGGTCGAACGTTATCCATTGCTTGAATGGGTCACCATCACCAATCCCGAGGCTATTGGCCCCATTGGCGAATATGGCATTATCTTATTGCTGTTCTCGATTGGCCTCGAACTGTCCTTTCGGCGATTGTGGAAGATGCGGCGTCTGGTTTTTGGCGTGGGCGCAGCGCAATTGTTCGGCGCGGGGCTCATCATTGCTGCGGGTCTTTTGCTTTTTGGCTATAACCTGACGGCGGCTATTGGCATCGGCATTGCGCTGGCGCTTTCATCGACTGCGCTGGTGCTGCCCATATCAGGCACGCATTCTGCCGTTGGCAAATCGGCCCTTGCGATGCTGCTTTTCGAAGATCTTGCCATCGTCCCGATCATCTTCGTCCTGGGCGCACTGGCACCACAGGCGGATTCCGATTCGTGGGAAGGCATGGTTACTGTGCTGTGGCAGGGCACATTGGTGATCGTCGGTATGCTTGTCCTTGGCCGTTTCTTCCTGCCCCGCCTGTTCGGGCAGGCAGCGCGCACCAAAAGCCCTGAGCTATTTGTGTCGGTCAGCCTGCTGGTGGTGATTGTCGCAAGTCTCGCGACCGGTGCGGTTGGCCTTTCGCCGATCGTCGGCGCAATGATCGCTGGCCTGTTAATCGCCGAGACAGACTATCATACCGAAGTCGCCGTCATGACCGCGCCGTTTAAGGGGCTGGCGCTGGGTGTGTTTCTAATCAGCATCGGCATGCAGGTTGATTTACGCTTTGTCGCGGCCAATTGGGCGGCGTTGGTTGGTGCCGTTGCCAGCGTCGTTCTGATAAAGGCCGCGGTTACCGCGGGCCTGCTGAAGTTGAACGGCGCACGCACGGGGACCGCCACCGAGACAGGCGTTCTGATGGGAAGCCCATCGGAAACCACGCTCATTGTGCTGGGCGCAGCCGGCGCGGCGCAGATCATTGACGCCGCAACCATCAATTTCTGGCAAGTCGCAACGGCAATTGGGTTGACCATTACACCCATATTGGCGCGCATCGGCCACGACATGGCGCGCCGGCTAGAACTGCGCGAAAGCGATGACGAAGTGCATGAACAAGACCCGACGCAGGAACCGCGCACGGTCGTTATCGGCTTCGGCCGGGTCGGTCATTTGGTGGCCGACATGCTGAAGAAGCATGGGCAGCCTTATGTTGCGGTTGAATCCAATGTGGATGCGGTCACAGCGGCGCGGCGCGGTGGGTATAAGGTAATCTTTGGCGATATCTCGCGGCCCGAAACTTTGGACAAGTTAAGCCTTGGCCACGCAAAGGCGCTTATCCTGACCATGGATCAACCGGTGCTCGCCGAACATATCGTAAAGCGCGTCCGCCAATGGTTGCCCGATATTACCATCGTCGCGCGTGCACGCGATGCAGACCATGCCGCACGCCTGTATCAGGCGGGTGCAACCGATGCCGTTCCAGAAACGCTGGAAAGCTCGCTACAGCTATCCGAAGCCGTGCTCGTCGACCTCGGCGTGGCCATGGGCCCCGTGATCGCATCGATCCACGAAAAGCGCGACGAATTCCGGCGGCAGATTAAAGAAGCAGGCGGCCTCGACGAAGCCCCCAAGCTCAAGCTTACCTCTTAACCGGCAATCTTTGCTCGGATGGCATCCAATGCCGCCTGCGCCAGCTCAGCGCCAGCTGGACCGCCACCTTGCGCCATATCGGGACGTCCACCGCCACCTTGCGCGCCCATTGCCTCGGTCGCGGCGCGAACGAGGTCTGGAGCGGTCAGCGTGGCGTGGAGCGCAGGTGAAACCGCAACAACGACGGTGTTGCTGTTCTCATTCGCCGCGATGATGGCGACGATGCCGCTGCCAATGGCTTTCATCTGGTCGTCGGCCAAACCGCGCAGGGCCTTTGGCTCGATACCGTTGATGACCTGCCCCATGAATGTGACATCACGGATTGTTTCGGCTTCAGCCTTGGGACCACTGCCACCGGACAATGCGAGCGCGGTTTTGGCTTCGGAGAGTTCTTTCTCCATCCGCTTGCGTTCGCTCATCAATGTTTCAATACGCGCGCCGACGTCATCAGGCGCGGTTTTCAGCATCGCAGCTACATTCTTCAACTGTGTTTCGCGGCCAACGAGCCAGAGGCGTGCGGCCTCTCCTGTCAACGCTTCAATCCGGCGGATGCCGCTTGCGACCGCGCCTTCAGAAATGATCGTAAACAACGCAATGTCGCCCAATGCATTGACATGCGTGCCACCGCACAGTTCGAGCGAATAATGCGTGTCCTCGGTCTTGCCCATCGTCAGCACGCGGACTTCCTCGCCATATTTCTCGCCAAACAACGCAAGCGCACCGGCAGCCACCGCGTCATCGGGGGTCATCAAACGCGTGGTTACAGCCTGATTACCGCGGATCTGTGCGTTCACATCGGCTTCAATCATCGCAATTTCATCAGCCGTCACCGCCTGATTATGCGAGAAGTCGAACCGCAGACGATCCGGTGCAACAAGGCTGCCCTTTTGCGTGACATGGCTGCCCAGTCGTTCACGCAATGATGCGTGCAGCAAATGGGTTGCGCTATGGTTGGCGCGCAGCGCGTCGCGGCGGGCTGTATCGATTTTCAACGTGACAAAGTCGCCGACCTTGATCTCGCCAGTTCCAATCGTCACCTGATGCGCATGCAAACGTCCAAGCGGCTTTGCCGTGTCGGTGACCTCACCGCGCATGTTGGTGCTTGAAATAACCCCAGCGTCGCCCATCTGGCCGCCGCTTTCGCCGTAAAACGGCGTCTGGTTGGTGATGACGGTCACAGTGTCGTTTGCCACAGCAGACTGCACTTCAACGCCATCATTGACGAGGGCAACGACTTGCCCCTCGCCTTCGCTTGCCGTGTAACCGGTAAACTCGGTCGACCCAACGCGGTCGGCGATGTCGAACCAGACGTCGTCCGATGCCTTCGCGCCAGAACCCTTCCAAGCCGCACGCGCCATAGCCTTTTGATTGTTCATCGCGGTTTCAAAACCAGCCTGATCAATGCCAAAGCCCTGCGCACGCAACGCATCTTCGGTCAGGTCATATGGAAAGCCATATGTGTCATAAAGCTTAAACGCGGTATCGCCAGCGAGGACATCGCCGGGTTGCATGCCCGTGGTGGCTTCATCAAGCAGCTTGATGCCCTTGTCCAGCGTGCGGCGGAACTGGGTTTCTTCCTGCTTCAACGTCGCTTCGATCATCGGTTGCGCGCGCAGCAATTCGGGATAGGCCGCGCCCATTTCCGCAGCGAGGCTGCCCACCAAACGGTGCATCAACGGCTCTTTCGCGCCAAGGATGTGCGCATGGCGCATGGCGCGGCGCATGATGCGGCGCAGAACATAGCCGCGACCTTCATTCGACGGCATGACGCCGTCGGCCAACAGGAAGCTGGTCGAGCGCAAATGGTCGGCAATCACGCGGTGGCTGGCCATTTGCTCGCCCTGCGCCTTGGTACCGGTCAGCTCTTCCGACGCATTGATCAGCGCCTTGAACGTGTCGGTGTCGTAATTGTCGTGCACGCCCTGCATAACTGCAGCGATGCGCTCAAGCCCCATGCCGGTATCGATCGACGGCTTGGGCAAAGGCACATCGGTGCCGTCATCCTGCCGCTCGAACTGCATGAACACGAGGTTCCAGATTTCAACAAAACGGTCGCCATCTTCGTCCGGGCTTCCGGGAGGGCCACCAAAGATATGGTCGCCATGGTCATAAAAGATTTCGCTGCACGGACCGCATGGCCCCGTGTCACCCATCGACCAGAAATTATCGTTCGTCGCGATGCGGATAATGCGCTCCTCAGGAAGGCCCGCAATCTTGCGCCACAGGTCGAACGCCTCATCATCGGTGTGATAAACCGTTGTCGTCAGGCGCGATGGATCAAGCCCCCATTCCTTGGTCAGCAATGTCCACGCATGGGTAATCGCCTGCTCTTTGAAATAATCGCCGAACGAGAAGTTGCCGAGCATTTCAAAGAATGTGTGGTGGCGCGCCGTGTAGCCGACATTGTCCAGATCATTATGCTTGCCGCCCGCCCGCACGCATTTCTGGCTTGAAGCTGCACGCGGCGTTTCGCGGCTTTCCAAGCCCGTAAATACGTTTTTAAACGGTACCATGCCGGCATTGACGAACATCAATGTCGGGTCATTGTACGGCACGAGTGGCGCAGATGAGACTATGTCGTGCTGGGCAGCACCGAAATAATCAAGGAACCCGCGGCGAATATCATTGGTCGATGTCATAACAAAAGCGACTTAGGGAACGACTCGCCGCCCTGCAAGCCGGATATGCACTTTGCCGCTCCATCAGGCATAAGCATAGGGCCCGCCCTTTTCGAGTGCGCGCTGAAATGCCGGCCGCGCGTGGATTGTTTCTACAAATTTGGTGAGGTTCGGGCGGTTGGCGGCGCGGCCCATTTTGACGGCGGCTTCCGCTGGAAAGCTCAACATGATGTCGGCGCCGCTTAGCGTATCGCCGACAAACCATCCGCTGGCGTTCAAGCCATCCTCCATGAACTGGAAATGGCTTTCCAATTGCTGGTCAATGCGCGGGTGCAGCGGCGCGGCGGCTTCGCCCAGACGGGCCGTGTACAGGTTGAGCAAAATCGGTGTCATCGCCGAACCTTCGGCAAAATGCAGCCACTCAAGGTAGCGGATATGTTGGTCTGTCCCGCGTGCCGGAACCAGATGTGCGCCATTATGACGCTCGCACAGATATTCTACGATGGCCCCTGATTCAAAAACGACATTGCCGGCGTCTTCTATCATCGGTGACTTACCCAAAGGATGTATTTTCAAAAGCGCTTCGGGCGCAAGATTGGTGACGGCATCGCGTTGGTGGTGCACAATTTCATAGGGCACGTTCAATTCTTCCAGGAGCCACAAAATCCGTTGCGACCGCGAATTGTTCAAATGGTGCACTGAGATGGTCATGGCTATTCTCCAGAATGATTTTGATAGATACGCGCGGCGATTTCCCGAACCAGCTTGGCCCCGACGATTGCCGTAACATCGTTCACGTCGCGTTGGGGATTAAGTTCCACGACATCCGCGCCGACAATTGCCGCATTTTGTTTGGCAAGTATCGAAAGCACTTCGCGCACCGTCAGGCCACCCGGCTCGGGATGCGCCACACCCGGCGCCTCCGACGGGTCAAGACCATCGAGATCAAAGCTGATGTAGAGCGGCCCTTCAAGAACCGGAACATGCTCGGGCGAGAAGTTCAGCATCGGGAGTATTTCAACGCCGTAACGCTCCGCCTGTTCGCGGCAGTGCCGATTCAGCGTCCGGATGCCAACTTGAACAATGCGCTTTGCGTGGCCGGCTTCCAATATGCGGGCAAATGGCGATGCATGGCTACGCGGATTGCCTTCAAAATCGGCATAAATGTCGGGGTGCGCATCGAAATGCAGAATGTTGAGCGGACCATGATGCGCGGCCAGCGTCGCAACCACTGGATATGTTACCGAATGATCGCCGCCCAACAGCAGAGGAACCGCGCCTGCGTCCATCGCGTCAGCCACCGCCTGTATGATGCGCGCGTCATCAGCCGCGGTATCAACGTCCAAAAGCGGCACATCGCCGCGATCGATCAGCGCGATGTCGGTTCCTATTTCAAGGCCGCTTTCGGTCGAAAGGTTACCCCGATCGCTAAATAGCGCATGGCGAATTGCGGCCGGTGCCGCCGCTGCGCCACGTTCGAACGAACTGTTTTGATCCGTGGGCAAGCCAATCAGGTGAATCTGCAATGTCATTGATGCAGTTGTGCCGTAGTCACCCTGCCTGTCAAGAAGTCAGCGGCCCGCGCGCGCGGTTCTTCATATATCTGCGCGCGGCAAAACAAAGTGACCCGCCCCGGGGTGGACCAGGACGGGTCGAAAGCAGCGGCCTCAGGCAAGGCCGTGCTTGTTCGCATATTTCTTAAAGATCGTCTTCCGCGTCAGGCCCTGTCATCAGGACTTCAGCGACTTCTTCGGTCTTGCCCCGAATGGCGGCTTCCAACCGTGCCGCGACTTCCGGATTTTCCGTGAGATAGGTTTTTGAATTCTCACGACCCTGCCCAATACGGATCGAGTCATAGCTGAACCAGCTGCCGGACTTTTCGACAATGCCCGCCTTCACGCCCAGATCCAAAAGTTCACCGGTCTTGGAAATACCTTCGCCGTACATGATGTCGAATTCGACCTGCTTGAAAGGTGGAGCTACCTTGTTTTTCACAACCTTCACGCGCGTTGTGTTGCCTACAATATCTTCACCAGACTTAATCTGACCCGTGCGGCGAATATCCAAACGGACCGACGCATAAAATTTCAACGCATTACCGCCCGTGGTGGTTTCGGGCGAACCGTACATCACACCGATTTTCATGCGGATCTGGTTGATGAAAATCACCATGCAGTTCGACCGGCTGATCGAACCTGTGATTTTGCGAAGCGCCTGGCTCATCAAACGGGCTTGCAAGCCGACATGGCTGTCACCCATTTCACCTTCGATTTCAGCGCGCGGCACAAGTGCAGCAACCGAGTCGATAACCAAAATATCGACTGCGTTAGAACGCACCAGCGTATCTGCAATCTCAAGTGCTTGCTCACCCGTGTCAGGCTGCGACACGATGAGGTTATCAATATCGACACCCAATTTCTTCGCATAGCCCGGATCCAGCGCATGCTCTGCATCGATAAATGCCGCCGTACCGCCTGCCTTCTGCGCCTCTGCAATTGCATGCAGGGTCAGCGTCGTTTTACCCGAGCTTTCTGGACCGTAAATTTCGATCACGCGTCCCTTAGGCAGGCCGCCAATGCCAAGCGCAATGTCGAGACCGAGCGAGCCTGTGGACACTGCATCAATAGCAATCGCCTCACGACTACCCAGCTTCATCGCCGAGCCTTTACCAAAAGCGCGATCAATCTGCGCAAGCGCCGCCTCTAACGCCTTTTCACGTTCCGAATTTTTCATACCGTTTGCCTGATTCCCATCGACCATTTTAAGACTTGCTGCCATTTTTCCACTCCTTTAGCGTCATGCCTGTTCCAGAACATCGTCCGGAATATCCACTATGTACACTTTATGTTCCAAAAGAACAAGAGCAGAACAAAATTATTTATACGTTTATTTTCAATACCTAAACTAATCACCCTTCGCGAGCGCGTCGTGGACCGCTTCCGCAATTTGCTGAACTGAAAATGGCTTAGCAAGGAACGACACATTGTCGAGGCTGATCGTTTCGCGCAACTGCTCTTCTGCATAACCGGACATGAACAACAGGCGGATGTCCCCATATGCCGCACGCAAATTGCGCGCCATTGTCGGGCCATCCATATTGGGCATGACGACGTCCGAGACGACAAGGTCATATCGCTTGCCCTCTGCGAACAATTCAAGGGCTTGCTCGCCATCGCTTGCGGCTTCCACGACATATCCCTGCCGAACCAATGCGCGCTCTGCGACCGCGCGCACCATGTCTTCGTCTTCAACAATCAAAACCCGGCCGCTGCCCCACAAATCCTTGGGCTTGTAAAATTCCTTTTTGCCCGTCTCGACGGCGGGGATCTCACCGCGATGAACCGGCAAGAAGATGTCGAATCGTGTGCCTTGGCCGACTTGTGAATCGGCAAAAATGAACCCGCCCGATTGTTTGACGATGCCGTAGACCGTGGAGAGACCAAGCCCGGTTCCATGGCCAAGTTCTTTGGTCGTGAAAAACGGTTCAAATATCTTGGACAAATTTTCTTTGGAAATACCGACGCCACTGTCTTCGACAGATAATTTGACATAGTCACCAATGGGCAAAAATTCTTTACCCATCGCAGCGACTTCCTGCTGACCCACCGCCAATGTGCTGATGTGTACCACACCGCCTTTCGGCATCGCGTCGCGCGCGTTCACACCCAGATTGATGATCACCTGCTCAAGTTGCCCCGGGTCAGCGCGCACAGCGCCGACATTACGTCCGTGATGCACCTCAAGCCGGACCGTCTCGCCAAGCAATCGCTTAAGCAAGCTGGATACGTCGGCCACGACATTTGCCAGCTGTAATATCTGCGGACGCAATGTTTGCTGGCGCGAGAATGCAAGCAACTGCCGCGTCAGACTAGCCGCGCGATTTGAGTTGTTCTTAATCTGCTGAATATCGTCATAGTCACCATCGCCGGGCTGATGCCGCAGGAGCATGAGGTCGCAATATCCGATGATTGCGGTCAGGATATTGTTGAAATCATGCGCAACACCGCCTGCAAGCTGCCCGATCGATTCCATCTTTGTCTGCTGGGCGAGCTGCCGCTTCAGCGTTATTTCTTCGCTATTATCCTTAAGTCCAAGCAGAACCGCAGCGTCGCCAAGCCCACGCACGCCCGCGATGGACAGCGCGATGACTTCATCGGGTCGCTCTTTCAACCGAATGGCAATGTCCCCTGACGTCATCGGCCCGCTACCATAGCGGCGAATGCTATCCAGAACCGCGCCTTTGTCTTCAGAAATGACCAGATCGCCAGGATATGGGGGCAATTTGGTCGGCTCAACCCCCAGAACGCGGGCAAATGCTTCATTGGCAAACAGGAACCGGCCATCGCGATCAACAAGCGCCAGTCCCAGAGGTAGTGTGGAGAGCAATTGTTCAACATGTGCCAATGCGAGGCCGCGGTCGACCTTTACGCTCTCTTCATCCACCGCGAGCAGCAGCGCGGAGCCTTCAACATTATGTTCGTTCAACGGCACGTGCAAAAGCCGGATAGGCAAGCCGCGACGTCCTTCGCGTTCAAAAAAGACGCTGCCCTTGTCATCCATCCGCACAAAATCTGCGAATGAACGGCCAGTGAGCGGCTCTTGATCCGTGCCCGTTGCGCGCAAGGCAAAAGCAGCGTTTGCAGCCCGGACGCAGCCGTCGGGACCCACGGCGACGGCCATGACGCCGCTGCCGGACATGGCGCGCCCGATACGTCCGGTAACCAGTTCAATCGCACGGTTTTCAATCGCGAGCCGCTCAATGGGTGCGAGTTTCCATAATAGATATTCGTCAGAAGCGCCCGCGCGTGCGACCTTGACGCTATATGCCCGCTCGTCCTTGTTTATATTGTCGATCTGGGCACTGCCGTCGCGCCATGCAGCACGACTTGCCGCGACAATCAAAGCGTAGCTCGCTTCGTCCGCCCCCAGATCCGGCGGCGCCTTCAGCCCGGGAAACGCTTTCGTAAAATGGTCATTTGCGCATACCAGCCGACCAGCGCGGTCACTTATGGCGATTGCAGCGTCACTCAGTTGCGTGGCAGCGTGCGCGATCGACCAATCCGGCGGAGATGCATCGACGACATCCTCGGCCGAACCCGCATGGCGGAAAAAGTAAATGAGCGCACCTGCCGCAATCATGACGGCGGCACATGAACCGACAAGAATGATGCTGCCGGTCGAAAACCACAATATCGCCAGCGATAACAAAGTTGCGAGGGCCAATACCGCCAGCTGACGCACATCCAGCTTGGCGGACTGGTCAATATCCCCGCCAAACATCTGGAATGGAGTCGGCGGGGATATTCTGTTCAAAGCGGTTCCTTACCAGATGCGAACGCGGTCCTCAGGCTTGAGGTACAATTTTCCGTCTGCTTTTGGCTGGAACGCATCGTACCATTTGTCAAGATTGCGAACGACCCACGCGCGTTGTTCCGACGGGCTGTGCGGATCGGTGATCAAACGCTGACGCAAATTGGCCTCACGATAATTGCGGCGCCATACTTGTGCCCATCCGAGGAAAAAGCGCTGATCGCCCGTCATTCCGTCAATCACCGGTGGCTCTTTGCCGTTAAGCGAAGCGCGGTAGGCATCGTACGCAATCGTAAGACCGGCAAGGTCACCGATATTCTCGCCCAATGTAAATTCACCCTTCACCGAAGCGTCAGGGAAAATCTTGTATGCGTCATATTGCGCAATCAGCTTTTTGCCTGCGGCCTCAAACGCTTTGACATCGCTTTCGGTCCACCAATCGGCAAGCTTTCCGGTCGCATCATATTTGGCACCCTGATCATCGAAATGGTGGCTGATTTCATGTCCGATCACTGCACCAATTCCGCCGTAATTGACCGCTGGGTCCGCCTTTGCGTCAAAGAAAGGTGGCTGCAAAATCGCGGCTGGGAAGACGATTTCGTTCATCCCAAAATTGGCATAGGCATTGACTGTCTGCGGCAACATGCCCCATTCCCAACGGCGGATGGGCTGGCCAAGCTTCGACATATTGTCGTCAAAGCCCCATTGGTTCGCACGCAAATCATTCCCAAACAAATCGCCACGCACGATTTTCAGGTTCGAATAATCTTTCCAGCGATCCGGATAACCGATCTTCGTCGTAAAATTGGCCAGTTTTTCGCGGGCTTTCACTTTCGTTTCGGGCTGCATCCAGGCAAGGCCGTCGATGCGGCGGCCCATGGCGGAAAGGACATTCTTCACCAGAACGTCCATTGCGGCTTTGGTTTCGGGCGGGAAATATTTCGCGGCATAGGCCTTGCCGACTTCATCACCCACAGTGCCCTCGGTCAACGATACGCCACGCTTCCAACGTGGTTCGCGTTTTGGCGTGCCTTGCAGTGTCGTGCCGTAGAACGCGAAGGTCGTGTCCGAAACCGAGTCCGGCAGCACATTTGAAAAGCTAAACAGGCTGTTGACGATCATCTGATCTTTCAAAACCGCGAGATCGGTTTCGGCATAGATTTTCGCAATGCCCGTCAGCGCGCTTGGCTGGTTCACGATGATGTCGCCAATTTTGGGGCTCAGCTTCGTCAAAATGGACGACATTTTCAGGCCCGGTGTGATGGCGTCCAACTGTGCGAGCGACATTTTGTTATATGTCTTTGTCGCGTCACTCGAATCCTCACGCGTCCACTGCACTTCAGCGATGCGTTTTTCCATCGCGAAGATGGCATCGGCACGCGCTTCGGCATTTTTCTCACCAGCCAATGTTAGCATTTGTGCGAGATATGCCTTATAAGCCTTTCTAATACCTTCAAATTTATCATTTTCGACGAGATACATGTCGCGGTCAGGCAAGCCTGTACCTGCCTGATACATTTGGAAAATATACACGTCCGGGTTCTTGTCGTCTTGGCCAACATAACCGCCAAACAGGGCACGGACGCCATTGCGCGCGGCGACGGGCAACAGCTTTTCAAACGCTGCCTTGCTCTTCACGCTGCGCACAGTTTTTAGCCACGGCTGGATTGGCTTCAATCCCATTTTCTCGACGGTCGCCTGATCGAGATAACTCGCATAGACATCGCCAGCCTTGCTGCCAACGCGGTCTTTCTCGGCATCGAGAACCAGCTTCACCCGGTCCTTGGACAGGTCGTCGAGCGCGGTGAACATGCCATAGTTGGATTTATCCGCAGGAATCGGGGTGTTCGCCGCCCATTTGCCATTGGCGTAACCGTAAAAATCGTCGGCAGGCGACACGCTTGTGTCCATGCCCGCGGTATCAAAGCCGAAAGTGCCCAGTTGCGCCCCCTCTTTAGCCGGCGCTTGCGTGGCGTCAGATTGGCTTTGGGCAAAAGCGGGTGCGGCGATCGATGCCAACGACACCGATGCGGCCAATGCGAGTTTAAGTGCGAATTTCATGTCTATGCTCCCGTGATATCATGGGGAGATTAGAGGCTCGCAGACCAAAGGCTACAAAAGTTTATCCACGAGACGCAACTGACTTCGACCGGCGTCGCCATTTGGCGCTTATTCGCCAGCGCCAGAACCACGCCGAGACAACATAACCGATGACAGCCGCCGCGATGGATATGATCGCGAGCCCTGCAATTCCTTGCACCAACGCCAAAGGCGCTTCGTTCCAGACATAATCACCCCACGCGGACAGCGGCGCCGATGTTTCGATAAGTTCATAAAAGCGGCCTGAGCCATTGTTTAACCGCAGCACCGATTCACCGACATATACCGAGCCAAGCAAAATGAACGGCGTTGTGGCCGGCATACTCAGGAACGTCATCGCCGCGCCGATAGGGATATTTGCACGGAATGGCAGCGCAAGCAGCGCGACACCAGCGATCTGGACACCCGGTATCAAAAGGAAAATCCCGACCAACAGGCCAAGAGCTACACCCCGGGGGACGGAGCGCCGCGTAAAACGCCACAGGGCGGGATGAAACACGCGCTGCGCAAACGGCCGCAGAAAGCGGCTGCGTTCAAAGCTGTCGCGCGTGGGGGCTTGCCTGTGCAACCAGGTATCAAACTTACTCATCCACGGTCGCGCATAATGCGTCCCTGCTCACGCTTCCAATCCCGTTCTTTCTCGGTCGCACGCTTATCGGGCGCCTTTTTGCCCTTTGCCAACGCCAATTCCACTTTCGCCCTGCCGCGTCCATTGAAATAAATCGACAGAGGCACAAGCGTCATGCCCTGCCGCATCACCGCGCCATGCAGCTTGTTTATTTCGCGCTCGTTCAACAGCAACTTTCTGGGCCGCTTCGGTTCGTGGTTAAACCGATTTCCATGGCTGAATTCGGGGATATTTGCGTTAATCAGCCAAATCTGATCATCGCGGACTTCGGCATAGCTTTCGGCGATCGACCCTTCACCAAAGCGCAAAGATTTCACTTCGGTTCCGGTCAGGACAATTCCGGCCTCATATTTGTCATCGATATGAAAATCATAACGGGCCCGCCGGTTTTCGGCGACCGTTTTGACTTTGTTGAATGCTTCGGGCTTTGGACGCGTCATTAGATAAGCCCTGCATTCTCCAACGCGGCATCAACCTGACGACGGCTCGCCTCGCTTGGCGGCGTCATTGGTAAACGCAACTCGGTTGGAAACCCGTCGATGACGCGCGACAACGCATATTTTATTGGGCCCGGCGATGCGTCAGAAAACAATGCCAAATGAAGGGGATAGAGCTTATCGTTCAGTTCGCGCGCTAAGGTGTAGTCACCCGATGCACATGCTGCCTGAAATTCTGCGCATAATTTCGGCGCAACATTTGCGGTAACCGAAATACACCCGCGCCCGCCCGCGGCGTTGAACGCAAGCGACTGTTCATCGACGCCCGAAAGTAAGCAGAAATCAGGACCGCATGCCAACCGATGGTCCGTGACGCGCGGCATATCACCGCTTGCATCCTTAATACCGATCACCGTTGGCAACTGCGCAAGGCGCGCAACCGTCTCCGGCTTGATGTCCGTCACCGTCCGCGCAGGCACATTGTACAGCACGATTGGCAGGTCGTTCTTCTTGGTCATCGCCTCGAAATGCGCGTAAATGCCCTCTTGGTTGGGGCGGTTATAATAAGGCGCGACAACCAAGCCAGCAGCCGCACCGCTTTTCTTTGAAAAGTTAAGATGGAGAATGGCGTTGTTGGTGTCATTCGACCCGCAACCGGCAATCACGGGTACGCGCCCAGCGGCTTGCTCGATACACACTTCGATCACGCGATGATGCTCTGCATTCGACAGCGTTGACGCTTCACCGGTCGTTCCGGCGGGCACCAGCGCGCTTGATCCTTGGTCGATTTGCCAATCGATCAACGCGCGAAAATGCTTTTCGCTAAACGCTCCGTCGCAAAAAGGAGTCACTAGAGCCGGTATCGATCCCGAAAACATAGCATAACACTTTCAATCTGGGCCATATAAGCCGCTAAAGGCTATATAGTCGTTCGTTCAGCACCTGATAAGGATGGGGCACATAATATGTCCAGCATGGTAAAGCATCTCATTTCGGCATCTATGCTGATAATTCCGTTTTCGACGGCTGTGGCAGCGCAACAAAGCGATGGCATAACGTGGCAGCGGGGTACGGGAGATGCCACTGCTCCTGCTGCGCCCACTGCGCAAATGCCGCAGGTCCCGGCGGTGCAATATGACCCAAGCGAGGGGCAAGTTCCGGCCGCGTTGCAGCGCTGGAAAATGCTCAGCGCGTCCGCCAATTTCAGCTTTGGTGAATATGCCTCATTTTTGATGCGCTATCCCGATTGGCCAAATAGCGATGAGATGCGCAAGAACGCAGAACAGGCGATCAATCCACTGTCATTGTCGCCCAGTCAGGTTGTGGCGTTTTTTGACCGTTTGCCTCCCCTCACCAACGCAGGACGCGCAAGGTTCGCAATTGCACTCGACGCGTCGGGCGACAAATCACGCGCGGAAGCACAAGCGCGCGCGGCATGGCGCGGCGGTGCCCTTAACGATGACGACGAAGCGCGTGTTTTTCGCATCGCCGGCAACCGTTTTTCCTCCGCTGACCATGACGCCCGCGTTGATCGCTTGTTATGGTCGGGCTCAACGCGTGGCGCAGAACGCTGGATAGCCTACACATCCCCGCAACGCCGCCCCGCCTTTGTTGCGGCGCTCGCGACGCGCCTAAAAGCCCCTGATGCCGATCAAAAGGTTCAGGAAGCCGGAACGCTCGCCAACAGTGAAGCGAGCCTAATCGCCGCCAGAGCAGACTCCATGCGGTCCTCCGGCAACAGCATCGGTGCGCGCGAATTGCTGGCCAACCGCGCCAATCTTGCTGCGCCGGCACCTGTGCTGAAGGACTGGTATCAACTGCTGCTGACGCATGCGCAGGCAGCCGCGAATGACGGCCAATATGACCTCGCGTACCGCATAGCGTCACGCGTTGACGACGCAACGCCACGTGGGATCGCTATGGTCGATCAAGATATCACCACCCGCGATCGTTATACCAGCCTCACATGGCTCGCGGGCATGACGGCGATGGAAAGGCTTGGCCGCCCTGGTGATGCTGTTGGCATGTTCGAACGTTATGCGTCCGCCGCAAAATCGGCGCAAACCCGATCAAAAGGGTTACACTTTGCTGGCAAAGCTGCGGCAAAGGCCGGAGACCAAGCATCGGCCACGCGCTATCATGAACAAGCCGCCGCTTATTATGAGAGCTTTTTTGGCCAGCTGTCGCTTGAACAGTTGCGGCGCCCCCTGCCCCCAGTACCGCGTATCACCCCCGCCGCTCCCGTTTTAGCGCAGGGAGACGTTCCGGACGTCTATTTGGCCGCAGCCCTCGCCTCCAAATATGGAAGTTGGAAGGACCAAAGCAATTTCTTCAGGGCCATTGCCCGAAATGCCAAGGATCCGGATGATTTTGCCATAGCCATTGGCCTTTCCCAAAAACTGGGCCGTCCCGATCTTGCGGTAATGGCGGGTCGCAGCGCCCGATCGGCGGGCATTCCCGAACTTTTGGGGAACAGTTATCCAACGGTCAATGTTCCGGCGTCGCATCACCAGACATGGACGCTTGCCCATGCAATCATGCGGCAGGAAAGCCAGTTTGACCGGGCAGCCGTCAGCCACGCAGGTGCACGCGGCCTGATGCAGCTCATGCCAGGCACCGCGCGCGAGACGTCGGGCAAAATCGCGATGGCATATCGCCCCGAAGCGCTGACCGTAGATACAGATTACAACATCGCCCTTGGCGCGACTTATATCGAACGCATGCTCGATTATTTCGGCGGCAGCTATCCCCTTGCTATCGCGGCGTATAATGGTGGCCCCGGCAATGTGAACAAATGGCTGAAGGCTTATGGTGACCCGCGCACGGGCAGCATCGGCATGATGGAATGGATCGAAAAAATTCCGCTGAGCGAGACACGCGATTATGTTTACCGCGTGCTGGAAAATGCGGTGATGTACGATCATCTCCACCCCGAGCGCGCGCGCGTCCGGTCGGCAACGCCGCTCAGCACATATCTGGGCAAATCAAGCCCGGGGTGACATAGAGGCGCTATGGAGCGCACGAACCCCATTACCCCCGCCGGATTCGCAGCCTTGCGCGCGCGGTATGAACAATTGTTCGCGGTCGAACGGCCAGCGGTTGTTGAAATCGTCCACTAGGCGGCGGGCAATGGCGACCGAAGCGAGAATGGCGACTATATTTACGGTCGGCAGAAGCTGCGCGCAATCGACCGTGAGCTCGGCCAGCTTTCCAAGAAAATGAAAGTTGCAAAGGTCCTCGACCCGTCAAAGCAGGAAGACCGAGATCGCGTGTTTTTCGGCGCGACGGTTACGTTGGCCGATATCGACGACGTGGAGCGCGTCATTACATTGGTCGGCGATGACGAGGCCGATGCAGGCCATGGCCGCATCGGATGGAACGCGCCGTTGGCCCGCGCCTTGCGCGGTGCGCGCGTGGGCGATGTCAAAACGGTAACATTGCCAACGGGGCCCAAAGAATGGGAAGTCGTCGCAATCGCCTATCCAATAGGGGAATAGCCGAATGTTTTTTCGGCCAGCGCGGCAATCTCTGGTTTGGCATCAGGGAAAGCTTGCGGAACGCTCGCCTCTAGCGACTCCACGACATGCTTTAATGCAGCGATCCGTGCCGCTTTCTGGTTATTGCCATCGATAACGGTCCATGGTGCCCAGCGCGTATGCGTGCGCTTAAACATGTCCGCCAGTGCATTCATATACTCGCTACGCCGTTCGCGATTTCGAAAGTCCTCTGCAGTCACTTTCCAGCGCTTGGCAGGATCTCCGAGGCGCTCCATCAACACCTTGTCCTGCGTTTCCTGTGTGACGTGGAAGAACAGCTTAATGATTTTCGTGCCGATTTCGCCCTGTCGCGACTCAAACTCATTGATCTCGTCATAGCCGCGCCGCCATTCTGCCTCGCTGCAGAATTTTTCGACGCGTTCGACCAGCACCCGGCCATAATGGCTGCGGTCCCATATGCTGATTTCCCGGCTGCCGGGCAGCTTGTTCCAAAAGCGCCAGAGGAAATGCTTGTCCTTTTCCTCCGCAGTAGGCGCTGAAACAGGATAGACATGATAATAACGCGGATCGAGCGTCGCGGTCATGCGCTTGATCGCGCCGCCCTTGCCAGCCGCGTCCCACCCTTCAATCACGATCAACGTGCGCGCACCATGCAATATGTGCAGCGACTGCAGCCGCGAAAGACGGTCCTGCAGCGCTTTCAGGTCCTTATCGTAGGTACCTTCGTATTTTTTACCGGACTCATAGTTTGAAAGATCAATCGCCATCGGGCGATTGCAGCACCTATTCGGCCGATAGACAAGACAAAGCAAAACGCTGTCCCCAAAAGGGACAGCGTTATGGCGTCGGCCTATGCTTTACGATGAAGCTTTGGGCGGCTGTTCCACAACGCGAATATTCAGCTCGCGCAATTGCTTATGCTCGGCAGGCGACGGTGCGCCCATCAGCAGATCTTCCGCGCGCTGGTTCATCGGGAACAAGGTAATTTCACGCAAGTTCTGAACGCCGCACAGCAACATGACCATCCGGTCGACACCAGCTGCCATACCGCCATGCGGTGGGGCACCATATTGGAATGCACGGTACATGCCGCCAAAACGATGCTCAACATCCGCCTGCGTCAGTCCGGTCAGTTCAAACGCCTTCACCATTAGATCGGGATGCTGGTTCCGGATGGAGCCCGAGGCGAGCTCATAACCGTTACAGACCATATCATATTGATAGGCTTTGATGGTGAGCGGATCCTGCGTCTGAAGCGCTTCGAGGCCACCTTGGGGCATCGAAAACGGGTTGTGGGCAAAATCGATCTTCTTGTCTTCCTCGCTCCATTCGTAAAACGGGAAGTCGATGATCCAGCAAAAGCGGAATGCGTCTTTTTCAATGAGATCAAGCTGCTCACCCGTGCGTGTGCGCGCGGCACCGGCCAGCTTGGCAGCTTGCTCTTCCTTGCCCGCAGCAAAGAAGCAACCATCGTCGGGGCCAAGGCCAATGGCGTCGTACAGCGCCTGCATGCCTTCGTCGCCATGATTCTTGGCAATGGGGCCACCAAATTCGCCGGCCTTGCGGGTAACATAACCCAAGCCAGCATGGCCTTCGCTGCGCGCCCATTCATTCATATCGTCAAAGAATTTGCGGCTCTTTTCCGCTGTCTTTGGCGCGGGGATAGCGCGGACAACGCCGCCGCCTTCGACGATGCGTTCAAACAGGCCGAAGCCCGATTTGGTGAAATGGCTGGTCACGTCATGAATGATCAGCGGGTTGCGCAAATCGGGCTTGTCCGTGCCATAATCCAGCATCGCTTTTGCATGCGGAATACGCGGGAATTGGCCAGCTGGCGTGACGGCTTTGCCATCAGCAAATTTTTCAAAGACACCAGCCATTACTGGCGCCATCGTGTCCCAAACCTCTTCCTGCGTGACGAAGCTCATTTCCAGATCGAGCTGATAAAATTCGCCCGGCAAACGGTCAGCACGCGGGTCTTCATCGCGAAAGCATGGTGCGATTTGGAAATAGCGGTCAAAGCCCGCGACCATCAGCAATTGTTTATACTGCTGCGGCGCCTGTGGCAGCGCGAAGAATTTGCCCGGGTGAATGCGGCTTGGCACGAGGAAATCGCGCGCGCCTTCAGGGCTGGATGCCGTCAGGATGGGCGTTGAATATTCGGTGAAGCCGATATCTTCCATGCGGCGACGCGTTTCGCGAATGATCTGCGTGCGCTTGACGATATTGGCGTGCAGCGTTTCGCGGCGCAAATCGAGGAACCGGTATTTCAGGCGGGTTTCTTCTGGATATTCTTGCTCACCGGCAACGGGCAAAGGCAGTTCTTCAGACTTGCTGAGCACAACGACATTGCGCGCGAAAACTTCGATCTGACCCGTGGGCAGATTTGCGTTCACGGTGGCGGCACTGCGCGCCTTTACTTCGCCATCGATGGTGACAACGCTTTCAAGGCGCAATGCTTCGAGGATTGGCAATGCGGGGCTATCGCTATCGGCGACAATCTGCGTCATGCCGTAATGGTCGCGCAAATCGACGAACAAAACGCCGCCATGGTCGCGCTTACGATGGACCCAGCCAGATAGGCGTACGGTTTGCCCCACGTGGGAATCGCGAAGTTCGGCGCATTTGTGCGTGCGATAAGCGTGCATTGTTCTCTCAATTCAAAAAATCTGTGGAAAGGCCGCCTAACAACCGTGCAGCGGCACTTTGTCAAGTCGGGAATGGGTGCTACGGCGATGCGCAATGCAGATTCATCCACTCATCTCCGACAGCAAACGTCTCGCCGAATTGTGCGCACGCCTTGCAAAATCCCCATTTGTTGCGGTTGATACCGAATTTATGCGGGAAAATACCTATTATCCGGATCTGTGCCTTGTGCAGTTGGCGGACACGCATGAGGCGGCGGCGATTGACCCGAAGGCGGAGGGGCTGGACCTCACGCCAATGCTCGATCTGCTCTGCGCGAATGACGAGGTCTTGAAGGTCTTTCATGCCGGTGGGCAGGACATTGAAATCTTCTTCAACCTGACGGGCAAAACGCCCTACCCCATGTTCGACACCCAAATTGCGGCCATGGCGCTGGGTCAGGGTGAGCAAATCGGTTATTCGAATTTGGTCGACCTATGGATGGGCATTCAACTCGACAAAGGCGCGCGATTTACAGATTGGTCGCGCCGTCCGCTCGACAAACGGCAAATCGATTATGCGATTGCCGACGTCACGCATTTATCAGCGATATTTCCAATGATGCTCGAAAAGCTGAAGGTCACGGGCCGTGGCGCTTGGTTGAATGACGAAATGGAGCGCATTTCAGACGCGGCCAACTATCGCAATGACCCGGAAAATGCGTGGTCCCGGATAAAGGTGCAATCGCGCAAGCCCGAGGTTTTGGGCCGGCTTCAAGCCATGGCGGCATGGCGCGAAAAGGAAGCGCAGCGTAAGAATATCCCGCGCGGGCGCATCATGAAAGATGAAACGCTGGCCGATATTGCCGCGCATCCGCCCAAGACGCAGGCGGATTTGCCCAAGGTGCGCGGACTGTCCCCTGCTTGGCGCGACAATGACATTGGCGCGCGGTTGATCGCCGTTATCGAAGCAAGCCAGCCCATGGCACGCGATGATATGCCTGATCGCGGCAGATCCTCGCCCGGCGGCGGCAAAGACGGATCATTGGTCGCGGACCTATTGAAGCTATTGCTCAAAATCCGTTCGCGCGAAATCAATGTCGCACCGCGCCTGCTCGTCCGGACCGAAGAGCTGGAACGGTTGGCTGCGGGTGAGCGCGAAGACCTAGAAGTCCTAACTGGATGGCGGTTTGAACAGTTCGGCCGCGATGCGCTTGATCTGGTCGAAGGCAGGCTGGCGTTCGCAGTGGTGAACGGGAAACTGAAAATGACCCACACCCAAGAAGAAGAGATGGTCCGCTAATAGCACAATCTACAACGCCTTCGGTTGGAATTAGCTTTCGAGAACCTTCTTTACCAAGCTGAGATTGACCGGGGCGTTTTCCGCCAGCGCCAGTGCGTTTGCGGACCGTGCAAATTTTTCGATTGCACCATAGCTCCGTTCAATCCGGCGCTTTACGTAGCTTAAAGCATCGATGCTGATTGCAGCGCCGCGATCCGCGAGCTGCTTTTGAATCAATTGTTCAATCATTTCATCGTCGGGCGGCCCAATGTCGAGCAACAATGCAGAGCCCAGACGCGATTGCAGGTCGGGTAGCGTAATATTCCATTCCGCAGGCTGCCAACGCGAGATAAGCAACAATGGGACGCCGCTTTCCTGCGACCGGTTCCATGCGTTAAACAAGGTTTCCGCCGGACTGGCCTCTGCGTCATCAATGACCGTGCCGTTTTGCCCCGAAAAATAGCGCGCCATCAGCGATTTTCCCGAGCGCGCAGGCCCCGTTAGAATGGCACAGCGTTTGGCCCATCCAGATGCGCTCGAAAGCCCCGCAAAAGCGGTCGCATTGGATTGCGTAATGATCAGGCTGGACGATGCGCCGCTTCGCAGTTCGTCCAATGGCAAAGCAATTTGGCGCATAATGTCAGATGCTGGTGCTCATGGCCGTGGTGACGGCGGCGTGGGCGCACCAGAATTGCGCGCAGGTTCTGCTTCTTGCAACACCGACTTTACCACATCATCCAAAGACTGGCGCGCAGGCTCTGCCCCATCGACAACCGACAGATCTTCAGCTTCGCCTTCCAATTCCTCTTCCTCGACCACTTCGGGTTCAAGGACGAGCGAGGCATCTGCCCGCAATCGGCCAGAGGCGAGCGCGGATTGGAACAGTTGGTCCATCTTAATCACCGCCTGATCCATCATGCCCGGAATGCCAGCGCTGTTGGCAACACGTAGGGTGAACGAACCAAGATATTTGTTATCCGGCCCATAACGCGCAGAAAAGCGGCCAATGATCGGGCCGCCGGGCCATTGCCGTTCGATACGTGCTATCGGGATAATCACGTCAGCCGCACCAAATTGGTCGAGGATTGTGCGCCACCAAATGCGGCTGCGACGGTCTTTCTGACCCGCGTTCAGCAGCAGTGATTCGCCGCCTGCCCCGCTTGGACGCACATAATCTATCGTGCTGTCAGCCGTGCGATATTTGGCCCAGCTGCGCTGCCATGATGTGCGCTGTTCAAATACCGTCGGCGCGCCTGCCGAATAGGTAACGGGTAACAATAATAACGGCGCAGAACGACGCGTCACACCGCTAACGCCCAGTAATTGGCCGGCACGCGCGCGGTCAAACAATACGCCGAGCTTGGCCACATAACGGCGTGGGCCAATCTGCTCTTGCTCCACCACGATTGCGGCGACGATGCCGTCTAGCGTCGAATCGGACAGGCCAGCGCCAACCGTTCCATGGGTTTTGCGCCACAATGCCGCCCAGGCAATCCGCTGCGCCTGTTCCCACCCCTTTTGCCGGGCATCAAACGCGTTGTTGCCGACGACATTCACAGAGACGCCGGTCACTTCAAAATCACCAGCGCTTGCGATTGGCGCGATGCCGCGCTTTGGACCTTCGATTTGCGCGGCAACGATTCCGCCACCGATCAGCGCCAAAGGCAAGCCAATCGCCGCAATCTGAAACCATTTTCCGCGAGAATTTGTCATTAACGCACCTTTAGGCGACATAGACGTGGAATTCCAACCCTGTTCTCGCTAACGGCGACAAATGGACGCAAAAGAACAGAAGCCCGAATCTTACACCTACGCCAAGGCGGGTGTTTCCATCGAAACCGGTAACGCACTCGTGCGCGCGATTGCGCCGCTGGCGAAATCGACCCGGCGCGCTGGCGCGGATGCCGATCTTGGCGGTTTTGGCGGGTTTTTCGACCTTAAGGCAGCAGGCTTTAATGATCCACTTCTGGTCGCCGCGAATGATGGCGTCGGCACGAAGCTGAAACTGGCCATCGAATCCGGTCGCCATGACGGCGTCGGCATTGATCTTGTCGCGATGTGCGCAAATGACTTGATCGTGCAAGGCGCAGAGCCGCTTTTCTTCCTTGATTATTATGCCACCGGCAAACTCGACAACGCAGTGGCCACATCTGTTGTCGCCAGCATTGCCGAAGGCTGCAAGCAAGCCGGATGCGCGCTGATTGGCGGCGAGACGGCGGAAATGCCGGGCATGTATTCCGAAGGCGACTATGACCTTGCCGGTTTCTGCGTTGGCGCGGTGGAACGCGACCAGGTGCTGACGGCAGATAAGGTCGCGGCGGGCGACGTCATTTTGGGCCTTGCATCATCAGGCGTGCATTCCAATGGTTTCTCGCTGGTTCGGCGCCTTGCCGCAGACAAGGGCTGGAAACTCGACCGTCCAGCCATTTTTGACCAGAATGTCATTCTGATCGACGCACTCATGGCGCCGACCCGCATCTACGTGAAATCGCTGCTTCCGATGGTCCGCACCGGTAAGATTCACGCGATGGCGCATATTACCGGCGGTGGCTTGCTTGAGAATATCCCGCGTATCCTGCCGGACGGTTTGCACGCACATGTCGATGCAGACGCATGGCAACAACCGCGCTTGATGGCATTCTTGCAAGCGCAAGGTCATATCGAGCCAGAGGAAATGGCCCGCACATTCAACTGCGGCATCGGCATGGCGGTGGTTGTGGCTGAAACCGACGTCGCGGGCGTAACCGCCGCGCTTGAGGCAGCTGGGGAAACAGTGTTCCGCATTGGACATATTGCGTCCGGTGAAAAAGGTTGCACGGTTACCGGCAGCATCGAAACCTGGAGCGCCAAAGCCGATTGGACCGCAACGTACAATGGCTGACAACCCTTCCGTCACCCTGAACTTGTTTCAGGGTCTATGTGTCAAAATGGCTCCGGTTGATTTGGCACGATGGATGCTGAAACAAGTTCAGCATGACGGTATTGAGGTAATGGCATGAAAGCCAAAGTCGCCGTCCTCATCTCCGGCGCGGGCACGAATATGGCTGCCTTGTTATACGCTGCCAAACTGCCAAGCTGCCCCTATGAAATTGTTCTGGTAGCCAGCAACAATCCAGATGCTGACGGCCTCAAAATCGCTTCAGCAGAAGGCATCCCGACCTTCATAAAATCCCATATCGGCCTTGACCGTGCCGCGCATGATGTGGTCATGCATGACGCAATCGTCGCGGCCGGCGCCACTTATGTCGCTTTGGCTGGATATATGCGGATATTGTCCACGGCATTTGTGGCAAAATGGGACGGACGCATGCTCAATATCCATCCGTCTTTACTGCCAAAGTATAAAGGGCTGCACACCCATCAACGCGCCATAGAGGCCAAGGACACAGTAGCCGGAACCAGCGTGCATTTGATCACGGCGGAACTGGACGATGGCCCCGTGCTTGGCCAAATCGAAGTGGCGATTTTGCCAAATGACACCGCCGATACACTTGCCGATCGCGTAAAAATGGCGGAATATCAATTATACCCCAAGACGCTGGCCGACTATGTTTCGCGGGCAACGGACCCAGATTATCTGACATCAAAAGTACGCAAAATCGCCCTGACCCAACCGGAAGCCGATGAAGTGGTATCGCATGGAATGCCGTGCTTTGGCATCGTCGGCGGCAAGAAATTCGCATATGTTTCCATCGACCATCATGGCGACGGAAAAATCGCGCTTTTGGTCAAAATCAGCGGCGTCGAAGAACAGGCGATGCTGATCGATAGCGATGATGAGCGTTACTATCGCCCCGCTTATTTCGGCGATAGCTGGGTGGGCATCAGGCTCGACTTAGGTGACACCGATTGGGACCATATCGGCGAATGGATCGCCAAAAGCTGGCGCGCAGTTGCGCCAAAAAAGCTTACGAAATTTCTGGATATACTCGGCTCGGTCTAATCCGTTGCAGGCCCCATAGGCTTTTTCGAAGTCGATCTCGACTTTTCAGAAAAATTGCAACTGCGCCAAGTTAGAGACATTGACACCAAGCACGAGCTTCGCGCTTGGTGTCAGATAATTTTAGATTGATCGGGTTTAGCCGACGATTTCTTCTGGCTTGAAGAAATACGCGATTTCAATCGCTGCGTTTTCGTCACTGTCCGAACCGTGGACGCTGTTCGCTTCGATGCTTTCAGCCAGTTCCTTGCGGATCGTGCCGGGTTCAGCATTGGCAGGGTTTGTCGCGCCCATGATGTCGCGGTTACGCTGCATGGCGTTTTCGCCTTCAAGAACCTGAACGACGACTGGGCCGCTGATCATGAAATCAACGAGTTCGCCAAAGAACGGACGCTCACGGTGCACCGCGTAGAAGCCTTCGGCCTGTTCGCGGGTCATGTGGATACGCTTTGAAGCAACGACGCGCAGGCCGGCTTCTTCAAGCATTTTGGTGACTGCACCAGTCAGGTTGCGACGCGTTGCGTCAGGCTTAATGATCGAAAAAGTGCGGGTAACCGACATGAAAAGCTCCATATGTGTAGGGGGAATTTGGCGCGCATCTAACGTCGCTGCACGTTGAGTGCAAGCTTTATGGGCCTTGGACCCATTTGCCGCCGTCCTGTTTCCAATAGCGGCGCTCTACCCCATCACCCAATGTGCGCCATGCGGATCGCGCATTGTCGGTCTGTTCCGGCGGAAAAAGATAAAAAACCCGCTCAAAATCCTCGGTAACCGCACGCCAATTGCCGTCGGCCAGCGCAACAAATTTGGCGCCATTTGCTGCATCGGTATCTTGCGACAACAATATCGGTTGAAGGGCATCATCGCCCTCCCCCGATTTTGCGTGCGCTAAAAAACTGTCCGCCCTTGCGGTCCACAACGCTGCAGAGATCGCATCCAGTTGGCCCGCATCGTCACTGATAATCAGCAGCCGCCCTTTATTGTCCAAGATTCGCTGGGCAATGGCAGGCAGAACTTTTTCAGCAGGATCGCGTGTGAGTTGATAAAAATCGACCTGCATGTCGCGGCAACATCAACCTTCGAAGTTGTCTGCGACAAACCGGTCAAGCAAACGCACGCCAAAGCCGGTTGCGCCCTTATCCCACACGGGCCCCGCTTTATCGGCCCATACGGTCCCGGCGATGTCCAAATGCGCCCATTTCACGCCGTCCTTGATGAAACGACCAAGGAATTGTGCGGCGGTGATGGAACCTGCGCCCTTGCCACCGATATTCTTCATGTCGGCAATCGGGCTGTCGATCATTTTGTCATAAGCCTTCGAAAGCGGGAAACGCCACAGCGGGTCGCCAGAGGCCTTACCCGCAGCGGTCAACTTGTCGGCGAGTTCATCGCTGTTCGAGAACAGGCCAGCATATTCGCTGCCCAGCGATACGATAATCGCGCCGGTCAATGTTGCGAGATCGACAATATATTCGGGGTTATAATTTTCCTGAACCCAATGCAGCGCATCACACAGCACCAGACGACCTTCTGCGTCGGTATTCAGCACCTCAATGGTTTGGCCCGACATTGATGTCACAATGTCGCCGGGGCGTTGTGCGTTGCCGTCAGGCATGTTCTCGACAAGGCCACAGACGCCGACAACATACGCCTTTGCCTTACGTCCAGCCAGCGCCTTCATCGCGCCTGCGACGGCACCTGCGCCGCCCATATCCCACTTCATATCTTCCATGCCCGCGGCTGGCTTGATGGAAATGCCGCCAGTATCAAAGGTTACGCCCTTACCGACCAAAGCAACGGGACGTTCTTGCGAACCGCCGGTACCGTCCCACTTCATCACCAGCAAACGGGCCGGACGACGCGAGCCTTGTGCGACGCCGAGCAATGCACCCATGCCGAGCGCAGCCATATCCTTGTCATCAAGCACGCTGATTTCGACGCCAAGCTCCGCGAGATGCTTACAGCGTTCAACAAAGCTTTCAGGGTAAATGATGTTCGCTGGTTCGGTGACCAGTTCCTTGGTCAAGGCAACGCCTTCCGCAATTGCATGATAGCTCGGCCACAGAGCATTTGCGTCTGCAGGCGCGCTTACCAACGTCAATGTTTCCACCGTCGGCTTTGACGTTTCCGCCAATTTTGTGCGGTATTTGTCCATGCGCCAGTTGCGCAATGTTGCGCCATAGGCCGCTTCTGCGGCTGCTTTCGCGCTGAGGCTTGCGCCATGAATGGCAATATGTTTGGCCCCAGATGTCTGAACCTTAGCAACAATGTCGCCGCCCGCCTTTTGATAATCGCCGGCTTCACCGTCCGCGACACCAACCAAAATGATCCGAACAAGCTTCCCGCCCTCTTCGTTGATGAGCAGAAAGCTTTGCCCTGCCGCACCTTCGAAACGCGCCAATTTTGCGGTCGCGTGCACGATGTCGCTATTTTCCAAAGGAAATGTGAAGTCGGCGAAGGTAGTTTTCGTTACGATGAACGCGAGAACGTCAGCATCTTGGGGGCGTGCATCGGAAAAATTGATCTTCATGGAAATGATATGCCTTTTTTGCGGATAATGGGTTTACAGGCCTATAGGCCTAATTCACCCTTGGATTAAAGCAAAAGATAGGGGACAAATTCCCACTGTTAATCGCAAATACAGCGTTAAATGGGATGATGGGTGGACCCAATGCGATAGCGGCGATAAAGGACTGCACGGTTTTTATGAACATCCCCGCCACCCGCACCTTTTTAACCCGCTTTTGGCTTGCTCCGATTTTTATCGGATGCGGCTCTGTGTCATCTGTGGCACTTGCCCAAACGGAACCCCCAGCAGCAGCCGCACAAAAAGCCAGCGACCAAATCGATTTCTCTGCTGCTGTTGTCGAATATGATTCCAACACAGAAACCGTCACCGCAAGAGGCAACGTAATTGTCAGTCGCGATGGCTATACGGTGCGCGCCGACAATATCATCTGGGACCGCAAAAGCGGGAGGGTTTTCGCTGAAGGCGCCATACGCGCGATAGGCCCAGAGGGCGACGTTGCATATGGTGACAAAATTGAACTCACCGACGCACTGAAAGACGGCGTCATCGACAATCTGCTTGTCGTTTTGGCGGACGAAAGCCGGCTAGCCGCCAAACGCGGCGCACGGAAAGATGGCATCTATACGCTTGATTATGCGGCATATACGGCGTGCAAAGTAATAGACGCTGACGGCTGTCCCAAAAAACCGAGCTGGGAAGTCAAAGCGGTTAAGGTCGTTTACGACCCCAGCAAAAAACGCGTCGTTTACAATGGCGCACGGATCGAACTGTTTGGCCTACCGGTCATTCCGCTGCCATTTCTGTCGCACCCCGTGGATGCCAAAGCTGGCAGCGGCTTTCTTGTACCCAGCATCGGCTTTTCGCGGAATAACGGCGCTGAGCTTGAGCAATCCTATTATTGGCGCATATCCGAAAATCGGGATGCGACTGCAGCGATAACCGCTTTTACCGGCGCAGCACCCTTGGGCAGATTAAATTTCCGGACGCTCGAAAAAAATGGCGCTATCGAACTGAGCGCATACGGAACCTATAGTAATCGTATCAATACAAGCGGCACGTCGACACCTGTCGGCGCCGATGTTTTCCGGGGCTATCTCGAAGGCGCAGGCAAGTTCCAGCTCGACCCAAATTGGTCTATTTCGGCATCGGGCCGTTATGCATCGGACCGCACGTTTTTGCGGCGTTATGACATCAGCCGGGATGACAGGCTCCGCTCTACCTTTGCCGCCGAACGGATTGATAGCAACAGCTACTTCTCGCTTGCAGGCTGGGCAGTCCAGACCTTGCGCACCGGTGATCGCCAAGGTCTAGCGCCGATCGCGCTGCCCGAAATTGATTACCGCCTGCGCATGGATGCGCCCGTTGTCGGCGGTACAATTCAGCTTCAGGCAAACAGCTTGGCCATCGGCCGGACCGAGGGTCAGGACACGCAGCGTGCATTTGCGGCCGCCAAATGGGACCTGCGCACCCTAACGGGGCTTGGGCAAGAACTGACATTCACCATGCTCGCGCGCGGGGATATGTACCACAGCGACGAGAACGCCAGTACATTGACCCCGATTTACCGCGGCGATTCCGGATGGCAGCACCGCGCCATTTTCGCCACTGCCGCGGATGTTAAATGGCCTTTCGTCGGCAAAGCGCTTGGCGGCACACAGATTTTCACGCCGCGCGTCCAAATGGTCGCGGCACCGTCGATTTCCAATTTGAATATTCCAAATGAAGATTCGCGCGCCGTGGATTTGGAAGACAGCAACCTGTTCGCGCTGAACCGTTTCCCGGGTTATGATCGATTTGAAGATGACTATCGTATTACGTACGGATTCGACTGGGCATTGCGTAAATCGGACTTTACCGCGGACATAAGCCTGGGTCAAAGTTACCGCCTGTCCAACCGAGAGTCGATTTTCCCTGATGGAACCGGGCTATCTGACAAAGCATCGGATATTGTCGGCAGGTCCGAATTTCGGTTCAAAGACTTGGTTAAGCTCACACACCGCTTCCGCCTGGACAAAGACAATTTGTCGATACGCCGTAATGAAGTTGACGCCACGGTCGGTTCACGCGGTACATATGTTCAGGCGGGCTATCTGAAACTCAATCGCAATATTGGCCCCACCCTCGAAGACCTCACCGACCGTGAAGAAATTCGCTTGGCAGGCCGCGTGCGTGTTGCACGTTATTGGTCGGTATTTGGTTCAACAATTGTCGATTTGACTGACACTGCGGAGGATCCGACAAGCATTTCCGATGGCTTTGATCCTATCCGGCACCGGCTTGGCGTTTCCTATGATGATGACTGTTTGTCGTTAAGTCTGACGTGGCGGCGCGACTATCAGCCTGTCGGAGATTCGCAGCGTGGAAACAGCTTTCTGTTCCGTCTGGCATTTCGCAATCTCGGTGTGTAAAGCATCCGGAATAAATGCGCGGAGAAGGATGATACTGCTCATCTGCTGTTCAGCAGTGCTTAGTTACCCGTCCCCTCGAACTGTCTGTGTACTGGATTTAAATCAATGAAGTTATTCAAGCGCCTGTCCCTCGTCGCTATGCTCGTTTCCGCAACGGCGCTGACACCGCTGATCGCACAAACTGTCGGCGATGATGCTGCACCAGAAGCCACATTGGCCATTCCAGATGGACAGCAACTATTTGGCAAAAACGACCCGAATGTGCGCCGTGCGACGGCGCAGGTGAATGGCGAAATCATTACAGGCACGGATATTGATCACCGCCTCGCGCTGATCATTGCTGCGAATGATAACAAGCTGCCCCCTGAAGAACTCGCACGTTTCCGCGCACAGATTTTGACTAACCTGATTGATGAAACGCTTCAAATCCAAGAAGCCGCAGCCAATGAGATTGAAGTCACAGACGCTGAAGTGAATCAGTATTTCAATCGCGTGGCGCAACAGAATTTCAATCGGCCCGCGAATGAGGTTGAAAAATATCTGATCTCTATCGGTTCATCGGTAGCGACGTTGAAGCGCCAGATTAAGGGCGAACTTTCGTGGAGCCGCCTGTTGTCGCGCAATGTGCGTCCGTCGGCCAATGTCAGCGACGATGAAGTGAATGCCATTATCGAACGTATCAAGGCAACCAAGGGAACCACGGAATACCGTTTGGGCGAGATTTACCTGTCCGCAACGCCGGAAACGATGCCAGCGGTCGCCGAGAATGCGAAGAAAATCATCGACCAACTGCGTCAGGGCGGCAACTTTGTCGCATATGCGCGCCAGTTTTCGGAAGCCTCAACCGCGTCTGTCGGTGGTGATCTTGGCTGGCTGTCCTTGGCGCAACTGCCGCAGTCGCTCGCAAATGCCGCCGCTAACATGAACGCAAACGAGGTGCAGGCCGTTGCCTCGCCCGGCGGGATTTCGATTTTGCTTTTGATCGACAAGCGTCAGGTCGCAACGTCCGACCCACGCGATTCGATGCTCAGCTTAAAACAGATCGCGATCACCTTTCCAAAAGGCACCGCGGAAGCTGAGGTTGCGCCGCTGGTAAAGCAATTTAGCGAAGAAACGCAGCAAATCACAGGCTGTGGCGCGGCCGATGAAATGGCGCGCAAACTGGGAGCCGATGTGGTCAACCGCGACGGCATTAGAATCCGCGAGCTTCCTGCACCGTTGCAGCAGGTCATGCTGGATTTGCAGATTGGGCAGTCGACACCGCCTTATGGTTCGCTGCAAGACGGCGTTCGCGTCTTTGTCTTGTGCGGTCGTGATGCCCCGCAGGAAGCTGCATCTGAAAGCTTCGACGAAATCATGTCACGGCTGGAAGAAGAGCGCGTAAACAAGCGCGCCCGGATTTACCTGCGCGATTTGCGCCGCGACGCTGTTATCGAATATAACTGATGTCGGTTGGCCGACTGGAACTGCCACTGGCCGTTTCGGTCGGTGACCCGGCGGGCATAGGGCCGGAGATAATCGGCAAAGCGTGGGAGGCCCGCCACGCGGCCGGCTTGGCGCCTTTCTTCGCAATTGGTGATATCGCCAGCTTCGCGCCGCATTGGAATGGTCCGGTCGTCCGCATTGAAGATCCAGCCGAAACCGTTGCGCATTTTGATACGGCTCTTCCGGTCATCCAAGTGCATAATTGCATTTCGATTATCCCGGGCATTCCCGACCTTGATGGCGCGCATTGCGCTTATCAGGCGCTTGAAATGGCGATTGGCTTTGCCCGTGCTGGCAGTGCCGCCGCATTGGTCACGGGCCCTGTATCCAAGGCGCAGTTATACGCGGTAGGTTTCACGCATCCCGGGCAAACAGAGTTCATTGCAGAGCGTTGCGGCGTTTCTAAAAACAATGCCGTGATGATGCTCGCGGGCCCTGACCTGCGCGTTGTCCCAATGACGACGCATATCCCGCTTGTGTCCGTCGCCGAACAGCTTGACGGTCGGCTTATCCGCCAACGCCTGCGTGCGACAGCCAAGGGCCTGCAACGTAATTTTGGCATAGCAAATCCACGGCTGGCCGTTGCTGGGTTTAATCCGCACGCTGGCGAATCGGGCAATATGGGCCGCGAAGAACTGGACATATTTGAACCCGCCATCGAACAAATTCGTGGAGAAGGTTTCGACGTTATTGGTCCCTTGGCTGCCGACACGATGTTTCATGCCGAAGCGCGCTCGCATTATGACGCGGCCTTGTGCGCTTATCATGATCAGGCGCTCATTCCTTTAAAAACGCTGTATTTTCATGATGCGGTAAACATTACGCTGGGGCTGCCGGTTGTCCGCACCTCGCCAGACCATGGCACGGCGTTCGGAATTGCTGGCAAGAATATAGCGCTTCCGCTTTCGATGATTGCGGCCATTAAGATGGCTGAATCTGCGGCACTTCATCGCCTTGCTGCGGCCGATCTTGGCTGATGACGGTGTCGCTCCCTCCGCTTCGAGACGTCATTTCGCGACATGGTTTGTCCGCAAGCAAGGCGCTTGGCCAAAATTTCCTGTTCGATGAAAAGCTGCTTGATCGCATTGCCGCAATTCCGGGCAGCTTGGCGAGCGAGCATGTATATGAGGTTGGCCCCGGCCCCGGCGGCCTCACCAGAGCGCTCCTGCGTGCAGGCGCACAGGTGCTGGCCGTTGAGCGCGACCATCGTTGCCTTCCTGCCTTAGCCGAGCTGTCAGAGGCATTTCCGGGCCAGCTTCGCGTGATTGAAGGTGATGCGTTAAAAATCGATCCCTTCGCTGAAATTGGTGCACCGTTTCACGTTGTTTCAAACCTGCCTTATAATGTCGGCACGGCGCTTGCGGTCGGCTGGCTGGGCGGTAACGCATGGCCGCCACGTTGGAAAAGCCTGACGTTGATGTTCCAACGTGAAGTGGCAGACCGTATTATCGCAGCGCCGGGCACGGGTGCATTTGGCCGGCTCGCGATCTTGGCGCAATGGCGCTCGCATGCGGCAATTGCGATGCCCGTTCATCGTTCCGCATTTACGCCCCCGCCAAAGGTGATGTCGGCGGTGGTGCACATCACGCCCAAGGATGCGCCCGCAGACGTCAAAATGTCTGTGCTCGAAAATCTGACAGGCGCCGCCTTTGGCCAGCGCCGCAAAATGTTGCGGCAGAGCCTGAAGGGCGTCGCCGGCGCGTTAGAAGCGTTGAGCGCCGCCGGAATAGCCGAAGATCGCCGCCCCGAAACGGTCACCATATCGGAATGGTGCGCTCTGGCAAAGGAAGTGGGTTAACGCCATCTAGCAGGGGTGGCTCTTTGGAATATCCAAGGCTAAGAATGCGACATGCACACGCTATCTGCCAGCGAACAACAGGCGCTTGAAACCATAGAGCAACCACACATGCTTGGCCAAGTCCAGAAATGGGCCGCGATCAACAGTGGCTCGGGCAATCTTGACGGCCTTGCCACCATTGCCGGTTTGCTCGCAGACGCATTCTCGACCCTGCCTGGCGAAGTAACACTCGTTGAGCCCGAACCTGTGGATCGTGTGCTATCCGACGGAACGGTGACCACAGTGACGCATGGGCGGCATTTGCTGATGACGGTTCGCCCGGAATGTCCTACACAATTGCTGTTTACCGGACATATGGACACCGTGTTTCCGGCAGACCACAGTTTTCAGACGTTGCGTTGGCTTGACGACGGCACGCTAAATGGCCCCGGTGTGGCCGACATGAAGGGCGGCATTGCTGTGATGCTCGCAGCGTTGAAGGCTGCAGAATCGTCGGGAAAACTCGCACAAACGGGATACCAGATACTCATCAACAGCGATGAAGAGGTTGGCTCGCCATCATCCGCAAAATTGATCGCACAGCTTGCGCAGGACAAGCTTGCTGCGCTCACTTATGAACCGGCGTTGCCCGACGGTACGCTGGCGGGTGAACGTGGCGGAAGCGGCAATTTCTCCATCATCATTGCGGGCAAATCGGCACATGCGGGCCGGAACCCCGACGTTGGCCGCAACGCGCTTTTGGCCGCGGCGGACCTCGCGCTGCGGCTCAAGCAACTCTCGCGCGACGGCCTGTCGGTGAACCCCGCCAAAATTGACGGCGGCGGTCCCAATAATGTCGTGCCCGACCATGCGATATTGCGGGTAAACTTTCGTCCGCGCACGCCAGAGATTGTGCAGCAGACGGACGTGGACCTGCGCAAGATTATTGCCGACATTGAACAAGAACACGATGTGCGTGCGCATCTGCACGGCAGTTTCGGTCGCCCGCCAAAGCCCATTGATGACGAAGCTGCAAAGCTGTTTGGCTTGGTCAAGCAATGTGGGGCTGATCTGGGCATTCGGGTCGCATGGCGTTCCAGCGGCGGCGTATGTGATGGCAACAATATCGCCGCCTGCGGTGTGCCCGTTGTCGATACGATGGGTGTACGCGGGGGCAGCATTCACAGTTCCGATGAATTCCTCATTGTCGAAAGCTTGGTCGAACGCGCACAATTATCTGCGCTGACAATTATGCGCTTATCAGAAAAAGGGACTTTATGACCTTCATCATCCGTCCGGCAAATATGGACGATCTTCAGCCAATTTATGAAATGGCCAAAAGGACAGGCGGCGGGTTCACCAACCTTCCACCCGACCGGAAGGCTCTGATGCAAAAGTTGGAGCGGTCGGCCGCCGGCTTTGACCGTGTGGGTGAGGAAGTCGCCGACGATCTATATGTTTTCGTTCTGCAAAACACCGCGACAGGCGAAGTGCGCGGCACATGCCAGATATTTGGCAAAGTAGGCCAAAAATGGCCGTTCTACAGCTATCGCATCGGCGCGCTGACGCAGCATAGCGTTGAACTGGAACGGACATTTCGTGCGGACATCCTTAATCTGTCAACGGACCTCGAGGGCGCGACCGAAGTAGGCGGATTGTTCCTCCATCCCGGCGAGCGGGCTGGCGGCTTAGGCATGCTGATCGCGCGCAGCCGCTATTTGTTCATTCGCAACCACCGTGCCAGATTTGCCGACCGTACGATCGCAGAATTGCGTGGCGTCATCGACGAAGCGGGCGGATCGCCGTTTTGGGACGGTGTTGCCGGTCGCTTTTTCGGCATGAGCTTTCAAGAGGCGGATGAATTTAACGCTAAATTCGGCAACCAGTTTATCGCTGACCTCATGCCAAAGCACCCTGTTTACATTGCCATGCTTCCCGACAGTGCAAAGACCGTCATCGGTGTACCGCATCCTTCAGGCCGCGCTGCAATGCGTATGCTTGAGAACGAGGGATTTGCTTGGGAAAATTACATCGATATCTTTGACGGCGGCCCGACGATGACCGCGCGTACAGATCAAATTCGCAGCATCCGTGACGCGAAGGACGTCATAATAACTGCAGTAAGCGATGACGTTGGCGAACATAAATCAGGGCATAAAAAACTGATAACGCTGGGCCGTCTGCATGCGTTTAAAGCCGCCTATGGCTGGATTGATGATCAAGGCGATAATGTCATTATCGACAGCAATTGTGCACGCGCCTTGGGCATTTCAGCAGGTGATGCTGTAACCTATGTCGAGCGCGCCTGATCATGGCTTTGGTCGAAATAAACTTTGATGGCATTATTGGGCCAAGCCACAATTACGCAGGATTAAGCGTTGGCAACCTGGCATCGTCGCACAATGCCGGCGCACCATCTTATCCAAAGGCTGCTGCCCTGCAGGGCATCGAAAAGATGCGCGCGAACCTGCGCCTTGGATTAGCGCAGGGATTCTTCATGCCGCTCGACCGGCCGAACCAAAATTGGCTTTCCGGACTGTCGACCGACATGCAATCGGCGGAACCCCATATCCGCGCCGCGGCTTTTTCGGCGTCGGCCATGTGGGCCGCCAATGCAGCCACGGTCTCGCCCGCGCCTGATACGGCGGATGGCAAATGTCATCTGTCTGCGGCGAACCTGCTGACGATGGCGCACCGCAGCCATGAATGGACCGGAACGCTTGCGCAGTTAAAACTGGCATTTGCCGATGAAGCACATTTTGCCGTGCACGGACCCGTTCCAGCGCCGTTTGGCGATGAAGGTGCGGCAAACTTCATGCGCCTGTGCCGGACGCATGGGGACGCTGGCATTGAGATATTTGTATATGGCAAATCGGGCGGTCCATTCCCTGCCCGTCAGCATATTGAGGCATCGAAAGCCATTGCGCGGGCGCACCGGCTAGACGCAGCCAAAACATTGTTCGTTCAACAATCCGAGGTCGCGATTGCCGCTGGCGCGTTCCACAATGACGTCGTTGCCGTGGCCAATGAACATGTGCTTTTCACGCATGAGCAGGCGTTTGAACATCCCGAGCAAACCTACGCCGATATCAAGCGGCTCTTGCCCGAAGCAGAGATCATCATTGTGCCTGCCGACCGGGTCAGCCTTGCCGATGCTATTCAAAGCTATCTGTTCAACGCGCAGTTGGTGAGCCTGCCCGACGGCGGAATGGCGCTCATCTTGCCCAGCGAGGCGCAGGACAATGTGCGGGTTTGGGGCTGGCTGAGCGAGATGGTCGCAGGCAATGGCCCAATTCGCAAGCTCGTCCCCGTCGATGTCCGCCAATCCATGGCCAATGGCGGCGGCCCGGCCTGTTTGCGGCTCCGCGTGGTTGCAGATCCCGCCACAGTCGATCCGCGCTTCATCGCCAATGAGGCTAAGCTCGACCAGATTGCCAGCGTGGTTGCTGCATATTGGCCGGAGTCGATTGTGCCAGACCAATTGGGCGATGCGTCATTAATAGATCAGGTGCGCGCGGCGCGCACGGCACTGTTAACCATGTGCGATCTAACCGCACTCGCATAAGCGTCGGTTTTTCTTACAATCGGCGCGTCCGTTAACCATCGTCACCGCTGCAAATGCTGATTTGGCACGGGCATTGCTTCATATTCAGTTAACTATGAAACGCATCCTACGCCTGTTCACGATCAAAACGAAACTGGAGGTCTTCATGATCACCTACGCGCTTGGCTTGGGTGCCGCGAAGCGCGGTCAGGAATATATGATCCAATATCCCGGCAACATCGGGAAAGTGTTCTTTCTGCTGTGCACAGGCGCCGTTTTCATCGCTGCCGCCAAAATGCTTCAAGCGGTCGAATTTGATGCGGCCTTCGGCGAGGATTAACGCTCAGCATCACACTAAATCAGGAAAAGTCCCGGGATTCTGTTGCTCGGCTCCCGGGGGCCGCCGTAACCTTTCTGTTGCCCGGCCGGTCCGGCCGCGTTCTTTTAGTATAAGTTCAGACCGTGAGGCCCAAAATTATGCTGCGAGAGCAAGTGCTTCGTTATCGTTTGCACCTATTGGTTATGAACCATTTCACGGCTTATTCATGCCGGGCAAAAACAATGCTTTTCAACGCACGTCGATCCTAGTTCAGCCCCTCCAAGACCTCTGACAAACAGAGATTTTGGTGGAGCTGCCGGGTACCGCCCCCGGGTCCGCTGCATCTATTGCACACCGCAATTTATCACCATAGCCGGGCGAACCCGGCACCGACCTATATAGGCGCTTTTTCGTGAATGGGAAGTGAAGGCGGTTAAAGACCCTGCATATTTCGGCTCTCCGCCGGAATATGGACCACCAGTCCATCGAGATCGGGTGTCAGCACGATTTGGCAAGACAGACGACTGGTGCGCCGCGCACCGGTAGCAAGGTCGAGCATGTCTTCCTCGTCCTCAACCGACCGGGGCAGTTTATCGAACCAAAGCTTGTCAATGATCACATGGCAGGTTGAACAGGCCATTTGGCCCTCGCACGTGCCTTCCAACGGTTGTCCTGCGGCTTGCGCAATTTCCAGCAGGCGTTGGCCCTCGACCGCTTCGACGTTCTGGACCGTGCCATCGGCATTGATGAACGTGACTTTGATCATAGCATTGCCTCTGCTGACCGGTTGATTGTATCTGCGGCCATATCAATCTCTTCCGCCGTCGTATAGCGACCAAAGCCCAAACGTATGGATGATTTCGCCTGTGCGTCGGTCAGGCCAAGCGCACGCAACACGTGGCTGGGGCGGCCAGAGCCACTGGCGCAGGCAGAACCAGCGGAAAAGGCGATGCTCCGGCACTCCGATATCAACCGCGCGGCGTCGACGCCGTCGCGGCGGATGTTGAGATTGCCTTTATAACGTTGGGCCGTCGAACCGTTGATGGTCCAGTCCGCAAATGCACTGGCGGCGCGATCCCATAAGGCAGAAACATGCATGGCGTCCGCTTCCATGCGCTCTGCCGCCAACTTGGCGGCTGCACCAAAGCCCGCGCACAATGCGGGCGACAATGTGCCCGAGCGCATGCCCTGCTCCTGCCCACCGCCAAGCATTTGCGGCGTGAGCGCAACGCCGTCACGCACCCACAAGGCGCCAATGCCTTTGGACCGTGGATTTTGTGCGCGGATATGGCGATCATGTCGGGACCATCGGGGATCGGCATGCGTCCAAATGCCTGAACTGCGTCGCATAGGAACAGATTGCCTTGGGCGTGTGCCGCCGCTGCGAGTTCCGCGATTGGCTGAATGGTCCCAATCTCGTTATTGACGAGCATGATGGCCGTTAACGCCTGCCCACTAACGGAATCAGACGCTTGCGTTTCGGGACAAATTAACCCCGCACTATCGACAGGGAAAGTCCGGCCATCTAGATATTCCACAACGTCCAAAACCGCAGCATGTTCGGTCGCGGCAGCGGTGACGGGTAACCCGCATCCCATGATCGCCAGGTTGATCGCCTCGGTCGCACCAGAGGTGAAGATCACGCGCCCGCCCTTCGGCAGCAGCGCCGCGATTTGATCGCGGGCAACTTCCACCACCGCGGCGGCCGCCCTGCCCGCTGCATGTGCGCTATGCGGGTTCGCAAATCCATCCTTCAGCCAAGGCTCCATCGCGGCAAATGCCTCTGGGGCGAGCGGCGTTGTGGCTTGGTAATCGAGGTAGATCATGCAGCTTTGGCGCGGATGACGATATTGCGCCAGACATCCAAAAACCGCGCGATATCGCTTTCGCTGGTATCGGCGTTGAAACTGACGCGGACGACTTCAGAGGCGGATCGTTCGTCCCAACCCATTGCGCCAAGCACATGGCTGGTTTTCAGCGTGCCTGATGAGCACGCGCTTCCAGCAGAGACCGCGATGCCCGCCATATCAAAGTTGATCAGCTGACTTGAGGCCGCAACGCCGGGCATGCGGTAGCTGCCGATGGTCGCAAGGCGGCTGCTTGCTTCTGCAACCACGATGCCGCCGCTGGCAGTAATCTCCGCATCCAACATGTCGCGCAGCCGAATGGCGTTTCCCATCCACGCAAAGCCGGCATCGAGGGCCGTCGCAAATCCGATTGCGGCGGGCAAGTTTTCGGTGCCGCGCCGGTACCCTTGTTCCTGCCCACCTGTTGGCGTCAGCAGCCCAAGGTTGCGGACGAGCAAAGCGCCCATTCCGGGCGGCCCGCCCAATTTGTGTGCTGATACGCACATCAAATCAGCATCTGGCAATGGCAGTTTGCCCGCGCTTTGCGAACAATCGGCAAACAATATTCCGCCATGGGCCCGCACAATATCGGCGATCTCGGCCATCGGTTGAATAACGCCGGTTTCGTTGTTCACGGACTGCACCGCATAGCGGACTGCGCCTTTGATCGCGTTCTGGTCAACATAACCGTCTGGACCAACGGGCAAGCGGGTTGCGCCTGCCACAGCCAAGACCGCATCATGTTCAACCGCGCTCGCCACCGCATCATGGCCACGCAGCGCAATCGCAATCGCCTCGCTTGCGCCGCTGGTAAAAATGACTTCACCATCCCAATTCAGCGCAGCAGCAACGCGAGCGCGGGCGTTCTCCAGCGCAGCGCGGGCTGCGCGGCCCTCGCTATGCGGAGAGGATGGATTGGCCCATCGCGCCATCGCGTCGGCCATCGCTTCGCGCGCCGCCGGGATGACCGGCGTCGTCGCTGCGTGATCCAAATATATGCGGGCTTGGTCGGGCATAATTTCCATGACAGTTGCGAAAATCGTCACTGCTTCTATATAGCTCTACGAAATCCTGCAAAGCCCGAACCGTCGGGCAAAGCTCGGCACCCATCTAAGAATCGAACAATAATATGCCTGCTATTGCTATTCCCGGTCCTGAAGGCCGCCTCGAAGCCCGCTTTTCTCCGCCACCGCGCCCACGTGCACCGATTGCAATGATTTTGCATCCGCACCCCCAAGCCGGCGGAACAATGAACGACCGGATTACGCAGCAGCTGTACAAAACATTTGTCGCGCGCGGATTTGGCGTACTGCGGTTCAACTTTCGCGGCGTTGGCCGCAGCGAAGGCGAATTTGACAATGGTATCGGCGAATTGTCTGACGCAGCATCGGCGCTCGATTGGGTGCAAAGCTTCCACCCCGAAGCGTCAACGACCTGGATTGCAGGCTTCAGCTTTGGTGCATGGATTGGCATGCAGCTTTTGATGCGTCGCCCCGAAATCCGCGGCTTCATCTCGGTATCGCCGCCTGCAAACATGTATGATTTCAGCTTTTTGGCGCCTTGCCCATCATCGGGCATCATCATTCAGGGTGTGAATGACGAGGTCGTCAATCCCAACGCGGTTCAAAAGCTGGTCGATAAACTGCGCACGCAGCGCCACATCACCATTCACCACGACGAAATTCCGCGCGCGAACCATTTCTTTGAAAATGAAATGGATATGCTGATGGCATCCGTGAACAACTATCTCGATTTCCGGTTGGACCCGAACTCACCGATTAAGTGATTTTTTGCACGCAGAGACGCAGAGATCGCAGAGATCGCAGAGTAATAGTTTTAAAAATAAGACCCTGAAACAAGCGCAAGGTGTCGGCGAAAAACTCTGCGCCCTCTGCGCCTCTGCGTGAAATACTCTTAATGTTGGTCGACGCTGCCCGTCACCAGTGACTGCCCCTTTTGGTCGGGCACAACCCAAATAGCGACATTGGCAAAAATAACGAGAGCGGCAGCGATCATCAGCCACATTTGCTGGCTTGCACCATCACGACTCCAGCGTTTCCAAGCGCCATAGAGAAGCAGGAACGCAGACAGCATGGCGATGGATAAAACGGCGTTTAACATTTCGCCTCTCTAAAGCCGGTGGATAAGCCGCGCAATCGGACAAATAGCGCATAGCCTTTTGCCGCGCGCTGCCATAGGGGGAGCGTATTCCGACTCATGCTGCTACAGGATGTGCTATGCGTATCGCTATCGCCTCAGACCACGCTGCCCTTGCGCTGAAATCAGCGCTCGTCGAATATCTGCTGTCGGCAGGGCATGATGTGAACGATCTCGGCCCGCATGATGAAAGTTCGGTCGACTATCCCGATTATGGTTACAAGCTTGCCGCCGCTGTTGCCGATGGCACCGCAGAACGCGGTGTTGCCTTATGTGGTTCAGGCATTGGCATTTCGATCGCGGTGAACCGCAATCCCGCCGCACGCGCCGCCTTGGTGTCCGAACCATTGTCAGCTCGGCTTGCCCGCGAACATAATGACGCAAATGTTATTGCCATGGGCGCGCGCCTGATTGGCATTGAAATGGCCAAGGCCTGCCTTGATGCCTTTTTAACAACGGAATTTGGCGGCGATCGCCACCAACGCCGCGTCGACAAACTATCCAACCCGAACACGACCAAGGAACCATCATGAGCAGTGCAGCCGCCAATGACATCCAAAGCTCCGGATTTTTTACGCAAAGCCTGACGGAACGCGACCCCGAAATCGCGGGCTGGATTGCGAAGGAACTGGGCCGCCAACAGGACAAGATCGAATTGATCGCGTCGGAAAATATAACGTCGCGCGCCGTGCTTGAAGCGACAGGTTCGATCCTCACCAACAAATATGCCGAAGGCTATCCGGGCAAACGTTATTATGGCGGCTGCGAATATGTCGATGAAATCGAAACCATCGCTATTGAGCGCGCGAAGCAATTGTTCGGCTGTGCTTTTGCAAATGTGCAACCCAATAGCGGCAGCCAGATGAACCAGGCTGTGTTCCTCGCGCTTCTGCAGCCCGGCGACACTTTCATGGGCCTAGACCTCAACGCAGGCGGGCATCTAACCCATGGATCGCCGGTTAACATGTCGGGCAAATGGTTCAATCCAATCGGATATGGTGTCCGCCGCGATGACCACCGGATCGACATGGACGAAGTCGCGCGCATCGCCAGAGAAAACAAACCAAAGCTGATCATCTGCGGCGGCACCGCTTATTCGCGGGGCTGGGACTGGGCCCGATTCCGCGAAATTGCCGATGAAGTTGGCGCTTACCTTCTGGCCGATATGTCGCATATCTCTGGGCTGGTTGCTGGCGGCGCGCATAGCTCGCCTGTGCCGCACGCGCACGTCACGACAAGCACCACGCACAAGTCGTTACGCGGACCGCGCTCGGGCATCATATTGACCAATGACGAGGTATTGGCCAAAAAGTTCAACTCGGCAATTTTCCCGGGGCTGCAGGGTGGTCCGTTGGTGCATGTGATCGCGGCAAAGGCTGTGTGCTTTGCCGATGCGATGAAGCCAGAATTCAAACGCTACGCGGCCAATGTCGTCGAAAATGCGAAGGCACTTGCATCTTCTTTGCAGGAACAAGGGCTCGATATCGTGTCAGGCGGCACCGACAACCACTCGATGCTGGTCGATCTGCGGCCGAAAGAAGCCAAGGGCAAGCATGCCGAGCATGCGCTCGACCGTGCTTCGATTACGTGCAACAAAAACTCGATCCCGTTCGATCCAGAAAAGCCGTTCGTCACGTCCGGCCTCCGCTTGGGCACGCCAGCTGGTACCACCCGTGGTTTTGGTCCGGCGGAATTCCGCCAGATCGGCAGGATGATCGCCGATGTCGTCGAAGGCCTGCGTCACAATGGCGAGGCGGGCGACGGCCAGATCGAAGCACGGATCAAGGACGAAGCCGAGGCACTTTGCGCACGCTTCCCAATCTACCCATCTTGAATTATATAGGTGACTTACCCATCTAATACACAGAAGGGAAATGACCATGGGATTTTGTAACGAGTGCAACGCTGAATATAGCGAAGGGATGAAGTTCTGCCCGCAATGTGGCGCCAAAACGCCTGAGCAGCTTGCGGCCGAAAGCTTCCCCAACCAAGCCAAGCATTATGTCGGTGAAGCCGCTGATGAATTGTGGGGCGCGACCAAGGATGCGTTTCACACGGGCAAGCATTTGGCGGATCAAGATACCGTCAAGAAAGTTGCTGGTGGTGCCGCCATCGGCGCTGCAGCCGCTGTCATTGCCCCAATCGGACTGGCAACTGGCGCATTGATTGGCGCAGGTATTGTTGCCTACCGCCACGTAAACAAGAAAAAGAATCAGGAAAAATAATTGCGCTGCCCATTTTGCGGAAACGACGACAGCCAGGTTAAGGACAGCCGTCCCACCGAAGACAATAGCGCCATCCGCAGACGGCGGCAGTGCGAAGGTTGCGGCGGTCGGTTTACGACCTTTGAGCGCATTCAGTTGCGTGAGCTATCGGTGGTCAAGACCGACGGCAAGCGTGAGCCGTTTGAGCGTGAAAAGCTTGAACGCTCGCTTTCGGTCGCGTGCCGTAAGCGTCCTGTCGACCATGCCCAGATTGAAAAGCTCGCCTCTGCCATTCAGCGGCAGCTGGAAACCTTGGGTGAAAGCGAAATTGAATCCAAACGCATCGGCGAGTTCGTCATGGATGGATTAAAGGCGCTCGACAGCGTGGCCTATATTCGCTTTGCATCGGTCTATAAAGACTTCAGCGAGGCGAAGGATTTTGAAGATTTCGCCGGGAGCGTGGTTGAAGCGGCGCAGAAATGAGTTCGCCGCCCATTATCATTCTTGTTCGGCCGCAATTGGGCGAAAATATCGGCAAAGCCGCCCGCGCCATGCTGAATTTTGGCCTGACGGAAATGCGCCTTGTCGCCCCGCGTGACGGGTGGCCAAACCCGAATGCCGGCCCTGCGGCCTCTGGCGCAGACATTGTGCTCGCCAATGCACAAGTTTTCCCGACGCTTGCCGAAGCGACAGCGGACATCGCACATGTCTACGCAACGACCGTGCGCAAGCGTGGCGTCACCAAGCCGGTCATCACGCCTGAAGCCGCAGCGAAAGAGGTTGTCGGCAATACCGGACGAAGCGCCATCTTGTTCGGTGCGGAACGTTCCGGCCTTGAAAGCGACGAAGTCAATGTTGCGCGCGCCATCATCACTGTGCCGATCAATCCCGAGTTTGGATCACTGAACCTCGCGCAGGCGGTCATTTTATGCGCCTATGAATGGTCGAAAACCCAATCGCTGGCCAGCCCACCGAAAACGGATCTGGAACCGCCAGCGTCACAGTTTGAACTCGACGGTCTGATCGCGCAGCTTGATGCGATGCTGGAACCGTTAAATTACTTCACGCCGATCGATCGTGCCCCCGTCACACGGCGTACGTTGCGCAACTTGCTTACAAAGCCTGCATGGAACGCATATGAAGTGAGGACGTTACGCGGCGTGCTGACGACATTGAACAGAATGCGACCAGCCGAAAAATAGAGGCTTGGTAACAGCGCCTCGGCTGTTTACACCCATGCGCGACAAGGAGCATTTCATGATTAGCACTTTAGTTTTTAGTCTTTTGTTGGCCGCATCGGGTACATCCGAAGCAGCGCCACGCGCCGCAGATGCAGCCGCGCAGGAAGCGCCAAAATCAAAGCCAAAGAAGATCTGCAGAACGACCGGCCTCACGGGTAGCCGCATCGCAAAAAAGCTATGCAAGACCCAAGAGCAATGGGATCAGGCAGAATCTGCGTCTGAGCTTTCGGTCAAAGGCAAGGCGGGCACCACCATGCCGCCACAAATGGACACCGGCATTTAACGCTTAAGCGCGATTGGCATCCCACTTTTCGAGTTCGTAGGCGATGGAGGCTTCAACCAAACGCTCCCACAAGTCGCCGACGATCTCCGCGGGAACACCAGCGTTGCGTGCAGCGTCTTTCACATTTGCCAGCACCTGTTGCTTGCGCGCTTCATCGCGCACCGCATTGCGTTCGGTTTTAATGCGCGCCGCAGCATCCATATAAGCAAAGCGTTGCGCCAGCAGATTGACCAGCTGGGCATCGACAGCGTCGACGCCTGCCCGCACGTCAACCATGTTGGCACAACTCTCGGGATTTTTTGGGCTATCAGTGCTGCTCATGGCAGCGCCTTTAAAGTTGGGTGTGCCTAAAGTCGAGCCAGATGTTGACATATGGCCGATCTGCAGCCATAGGCGCCGCTTCGCAATCGACCCTGCATTCCGGTGAAGCAGGTGTCCGGCACATGTATATGTGTCGCGCGGGACCGGAAACAACGTTGTTAGCAATTGGAGTCTTTAAATGACGAAGCGTACAAGCTCGAAGTATAAACTTGACCGCCGCATGGGTGAAAACATCTGGGGCCGTCCAAAATCACCTGTAAACAAGCGTGAATATGGCCCCGGCCAGCATGGTCAGCGCCGTAAGGGGAAGCTTTCCGATTATGGTATCCAGCTGCGCGCCAAGCAGAAGCTTAAGGGCTATTATGGCGACGTAACTGAAAAGCAGTTCAAGCGTGCGTATCAGGAAGCCAGCAACATGAAGGGCGATACCTCGCAGAACCTTATCGGTCTGCTCGAGCGTCGTTTGGACATGGTTGTATACCGCGCCAAGTTCGCCCCAACCATTTTCGCCGCACGCCAGATCGTTAGCCATGGCCACATTCGCGTCAATGGCGTGAAGTGCAACATCGCAAGCCGTCAGGTTGCGGTGGGTGACGTCATCAGCCTGGGCAACAAGGCCAAGGAAATGGCTTTGGTTATCGAAGCACAAGGCCTCGCCGAGCGTGACGTTCCAGAATATGTCTCTGTAGACGGCAACGACAAGGTCACTTTCGCGCGTATCCCAACGCTCGACGAAGTGCCCTACCCTGTTAAGATGGAACCAAATTTGGTCGTCGAATTCTATTCGCGTTAATCTTACAAACAATCTTACGAAAAAGGCGGTCCTTGTGGCCGCCTTTTTTGTCTAAATCGCAATCACCCGATTGATACCAGCCCGCCCTTGGGCATGTCTAAGGGCAAATTACCCCACGGCCAGCCAGCACCCCTGATGCTACTTCAAATTCAGCTTCGCCTTTAGGAAGTCTGAGCTTTTCTGGAGCATCTCAGCGCGTACCGCACCGTCGTCCAAATAATGGTCCAGATTTTTATAAATGAACAGCTGCGGCGAAGCGCCAGCGTCTTTTAACTGGTCCGCCATAAACTGCGATTGATTGACGTCGACATTTCTATCCAAATCACCGTGAAACATTATGACAGGCGCAGAAATGCGCTTGGCATTTCGGGCTGGGGACCCTTCTACAATATGTGGACCGGAACCAATAAATTCGCGGTTCAGCCAATAGCTCATATAGCCCCGCGCTTGCTCTTTCAGCTTCGCAAGATCGGTCACTGGCGCGACCGCGGCGATTGCTTTGAATAATGAGGGATCCAGCACCGCAGACTGGAGCGCAGCATATCCGCCATATGACCAGCCAAATATCGCGATTTTATCGGGCGCGGCTATTCCTTCCGAAATCAGCCACCGGCCACTTTCGTTGACATCGCCGACTGCCATTTTCCAAGACTGGAAACCGTTTTGCTGATACCAGTCATCTCCATAACCCGCCGATCCGCGGTAGTTGGGTTGCAGGACTGCAAAACCCTGGTGGGCAAAATATTGCGCCAGCCAATCGAATCCCCATTCGTCGCGCGCGCTTGGTCCCCCGTGCGGCATAACAATGGCGGGAAGCCCCTTACCCGTACTGGCAACAGGCAAGGTGAGATAAGCGGGTATCAACGTGCCGTCTGAAGCTTTTACACTGACCGGTTTGACTGGTGCCAGCGTGTAGTTGCCCAATTCGGGGCGACTTGCAAACAATGGGCTAACGCGGTTGGTTGTTTTGTCGAAATAATAAAATTGTCCCGGATTGGTGTCGCTACCCGCCCAAATGACAAGCTTTTGTCCGTCCGCACTCATACCTGCAAAGTTGACTTGCTCCGCGCGTGGCAAGGCCTTTGACAAGGAGGCGCCGAGTTTCCGTAATGCAGGATCGAAATAAGAAGACTCGCGTTTTTCAGTTGCGTAGGTGACGCCGACAATTTTCTTCTGTCGACCCAACGTAATCAAGCCGTCGACGTCCACATCCGGCCGGCTGAATATTTTGGTTTTGGCGCGTGTGCCGTCCAGCTTCACTTTATAGAGAGCCATTCGACCGTCCGTTTTTTCAAAGCCGTAGGCGACGTCCTCGATAGGATCGACGGCATAGGGATTAAATCCGGTGCGGTTGGTCGAGTCATATTCGCTAAGCAACTCCCAATCCGTTCGGCCCGCGATCCGGTAAAGATACCGCCTGATGCCGCTGTCATATTCAGATGCAGTTTTGACGACACCCATAATCCGCACGGTGCCTAGGCCATCACTGATATATTCTGATGCCAGCCGCGTTGGCGCAATGACCTGCTTGGAAACCAAGCTAAGCGTATCTACGCGATCAACCCCATAGCCTTCCTTCGTTTTGGAAATGATTGATCCGATTTTGCCCTCCGGCACATATTCACGACCTAATAGGACTGCACCATCATCTGAAGGCAAAAGGTCAATCAGATTGCCGCCGAAAAAAGACATCCATTCAGCATTTATGCCCTGCCGGACCGAAACGAGTTTCAGTTCCGTGCCGTCTGCGTTGACGGCAACCAAACGACTGGCAGTCACCGGCCCGTCCGAACCTCGCATCACCATGCCGATTCGGCATATCAGCCGGGCATTCGATACCCATTCGCACGAAGACAAACGCTCAGGATCTCCCGAAGCCGCTAGAGCGATACGCGGCGTAGCTGCGTTCGTGATATCGACAGTGTACAATCGGCTGCCCTGCCCCTTGGCTGGCACAATATACGCTATTTTGTTTCCATCAGGCGACATGGATACCTGCTGGATAGCCTCGCGTGCACCAAAGGCGGTTGCGGCGTCATCTTGTGCCGACAAGCTGAAGGGAACGGAGACCGCAATCAAGAAACGAAAAATTTGCAACATAGCCTCCAGAAAATCCGAACGAACACGAAAATTATGTTTGTGAACAACACGCTAATAAAAGGTTTATATGGCAATCAATTTCAGCAGGAGCATTGAAGCCAAATTAAATTCGCCTCTCGTTCTTCTAGGATTTGGCGCGTCGCAGAATAAAATTGCCGCGCTTTTTTGTTTGAGCCTGACCGGCGGGTCTGGCAGAAGGCGCGCAATAATCTTTCCCCCTTAGGAGAATTTCATGCGCCTGCTGTCTCTGGCCCTTGTATCTGTTCTGGCTCTCACCACCGCCTGTCAAAAGGATGGGTCGTTGGACGTCTCCATGGACGCCCTGCCACAGGTCACAGTCCCCGCGCTTTCCGAAGCGACGATGAAAGACGTGACGCGCGAATTGTCACTCGACAGCTACGAAGGCCGCGCACCCGGTTCCGTCGGCGAAGAAAAGACCGTCGCTTATTTGATAGCCAAATTTAAAGCGGCAGGACTTGAGCCCGGCAATAATGGCAGCTGGACGCAGGATGTGCCGCTGATCGAAATCACCGCGAAAAATGTATCGGCGCTCACAATTGCCGACCGCAGCGGCAAAGCCATGTCATTTGCCTATGGCAACGAATATGTCATCGGCAGTTACCGCGAGACACCCAAAACCGATATCGAGAAAAGCGAGATGGTTTTTGTCGGCCACGGCATTGTCGCCCCTGAAAAGGGCTGGAACGACTATGCTGGCGTCGATGTTAAGGGCAAAACCGTCGTCGTCATGGTCAATGACCCCGATTTCGAAAATGAAGGTCTTGATGGCCCGTTCGGTGGCAAGGCCATGACCTATTACGGACGCTGGACATATAAATTTGAAGAGGCTGCGCGTCAGGGCGCTGCTGCCGTTTTGATCATCCACGACACTGCCCCTGCGGCATATGGCTGGAATGTCGTCAACTCCAGTTGGACAGGCACGCAATTCCTGGCGCAGTCAAAGGATGGCGGAAAGAGCCAAACTCAAGCCAATGGCTGGATCCAGAAATCCGTAGCGAAGAAAATTTTTTCAGCCGCCGGTCAGAATCTCGACAAGCAAATGGCCGCAGCCAAGCAAAAAGGCTTTAAGGCGGTTCCGCTGAACTTGACCGCGTCGATGAACTTCGAAAATGACATCGCGCGCAAGGCGAGCAAGAACGTCATTGGTGTCATGAAAGGCACCAAGCGCCCCGACGAATATGTGCTCTACACGGCGCATTGGGACCATCTCGGTCGGTGCACGGCCGCGGCCGATGGCGATGACATTTGCAACGGTGCAGTCGACAATGCCACAGGCACTGCGGCACTGGTCGCGTTGGCCGAAGGCTTTGCCAAAGCCGGCGCGCCGGAGCGTTCGGTTGTGTTCCTTGCGGTGACGGCTGAAGAAAGCGGCCTGCTTGGTTCGAAATTCTACGCCGAAAACCCCGTCTTCCCGCTATCGCAAACCGTCGGCGGCGTGAACATGGATGCGTTTTCCATGTCTGGCCCCGCGAAGAATTTGACCGTCATCGGCAAGGGCAAATCGCAACTTGATCTCTATCTTGAGGCTGCCGCAAAGTCCGAAGGGCGGACACCTGAAACGGAACCGACACCGGAAAAGGGCTTCTACTACCGCTCTGACCATTTCAGCTTTGCCAAGCTTGGCGTGCCGATGGTGTATTTCGAAGGCGGGGACGATCTTGTCACCGGCGGTAAGGCTGCTGCAAAGGCCGCAGCGGAAGATTATGAAAAGAACCGGTACCACGCCCCCGGCGACGAATTTGACGAAAAATGGGATTGGTCGGGCGTCATGTCCGATTTGAAACTATACTATCGCATCGGGCGGATGTTGGCGATGACCGACGCATGGCCAAACTGGAACGACGGCGACGAATTCCGCGCTGTCCGCGACAAGAGCCGCAACGGGAAATAAGCCAATGACGTTCCGTATGCCCGCCGAATGGGCGCCCCATGAAGCCGTCTGGATTGGCTTTCCCAGTTCTGCGGAATATTGGGGTGCGCCGCTCCAACGCGCGCAGCAGCAGATGGCCGCCTTTGCAAACGCGGTGCACGCATCGGGCCAGGGCGAACGGGTGCATGTAATTGCCGGTAACGCAGAGGCCATGGCCGTCGCCCAGGGACTGGTTGACGCTGGCGTACATGTGGAGCTGCGCCAAATTGGCGACGTTTGGTTGCGTGATACGGGCTGCATCATCGTGAAAGATGGGGATCGGCGGATTGCCCGTAATTTTGGTTTCAATGGTTGGGGAAACCGGTTCGACTATCCCGGTGATCAAACCATTGGCCATGAATTGGCCGCGGATTTTGGTTTTGAAATCGCACAGGCGGACTGGATATTTGAAGGCGGATCGATTGACGTCGACGGTGAAGGTCTGGCTGCTACGACCGTTGATTGCCTGTTAAACCCCAACCGCAACCCAACCCTCGATAAGGCTGCGATTGAAGACCGGCTGCGCACTGACTTGGGGATAGAACGGTTGCTTTGGCTCGGCGACGGCCTCGCCAACGACCATACCGACGGCCATATTGATAATCTGGCACGCTTTGTTGGCCCGAACCATATTCTGGTTCCCAGCAGCGCCGGACCCGACGATCCAAACCAAGCTGTCTTTGAAGATGCCCGCGCGCGCGCAGAGGCGTTCGGATGCAAAGTGACGCTGATGCCGTCGGTTGGCCGTTTTGAACAAGACGGGGAAATCGTGCCCGCAAGTTATATGAATTTCTATATCGGCAACCGCACTGTCGTCGTACCGATTTATGGCGGCGCGAACGATGACGCCGCGATTGACGTGTTGGCAAGCATCTACCCCGAACGCGACGTTATCGGAGTCATGGCGGATGCGGTATTGACCGGCGGCGGAAGCTTTCATTGTTCAAGCCAACACGTGCCCGTTTGATGATATTGGATATCGACGCGAAACATAGCATATTCCCAAAACAACCAACCAAGAGGACACCCCCAATGAAAAAGACTTTTCTGATTGCCCTCGCCGCCACTGCACTTGCAGCACCTGCCTATGCTGACCATCACAGCATGAGCAAAGCCGAACATGACAAAATGCATAAGGAACATACCGAACGGCTTGCAAAAATTCTCGCCGACCCGTCGCGCGGTGCCGATGCCAAGCGCGATCAATATCGCCACCCTGCCGAAACGTTCGAATTCTTCCGTTTGCACCCTGACCACGTCATTGGCGAATATGCGCCGGGTGGTGAATGGGTTTCGCGTATCCTTGGCCGTTATGTGAACGAAAAAGGCAAATATACCGGCCTGTATTTCGGCACAAAAAGCCATTTCAGCGATCAACAGAAAGCCGGCATCGCCGCTGGTATTGCAAAGTTCCCTGCTGATGTCGCGGCAGTATCCGGACGTCCGGCGACAGATTTTAACGCGTTTTCGCTCAGCGAAATTCCCGACGGCGCAAAGGGGTCTTTCGACCGCATCCTTGTGATGCGCATGATGCACAATATGATGAACTGGAACATCGCGGACGCCGAAATTAAGGCAATGCGCGACCTGTTGAAGGATGATGGCTTACTGGGCATCGAACAACATCGCGCAAAGGCAGATGCGCCGTTCAGCTACACCAATGGCACCAAAGGCTATATGCGTGAGGCCGATATCATCAAATTCATGGAAGTGAACGGATTTGAGCTGATCGCCAAAAGCGAAGTCAACGCCAATCCAAAAGACAGTGCCAATTGGCCCGATGGCGTTTGGACGCTTCCGCCAGCTTTGCGTTTGAAAGATGTCGACCGCGCAAAGTACGAAGCGATTGGGGAATCCGACCGCATGACATTGCTGTTCAAAAAACGGCCCTGATTGTTGGATGAGTGCTGCCCAGCCGGCCGATGCCCCTCTTAATGCCGTGGATTTTGCGGTTGGGGCATCGCCTGTTGGGCACGCTGGTCGCTGGCATAGCAACGACAATATTATTGTATCTGGTAACAATCTTGATTGCAGCGCGTTTCGGCGTCCGGCTATAGACGTGGCATGACCCGAAATATCACCGTTGCCGCGTTGCAACTGCCCCTGTCGGCAAGCGAAGCCGAAAATATCGATGCTGTATGCGACCTCGTGTCACAGGCCGCAGAGCAAGGCGCGCACATCATCCTGCCGCCTGAACTGTTTTCAGGCCCCTATTTCTGCAAAACGCAGGAGGAAGAACATTTTGCGCTGGCGCGGCCAACGCGCGAACACCCGTCGGTCATCGCCATGGCGAAACTCGCCAAGCAACTTGGCGTGGCCATTCCCACAAGCTTTTTTGAACGTGACGGCGCGCATTTCTACAACAGCGTCGCGATGATTGGTCCCGATGGCGATATTATGGGCGTCTATCGCAAAAGCCATATTCCCGACGGCCCCGGCTATCAGGAGAAATATTATTTCCGCCCTGGAAACACCGGGTTCAAAGTTTGGGAAGTCTTTGGCACGCAAATCGGCGTCGGCATCTGCTGGGACCAATGGTACCCCGAATGCGCACGGGCCATGGCATTGATGGGCGCTGAGCTGCTGTTCTATCCCACCGCTATTGGCGCAGAGCCACAGGATGCAACGTTGGATACACGGCACATGTGGCGCCGGGCCATGGTGGGCCACGCGGTATCAAACTGCATGCCCGTCATCGCCGCAAACCGCATCGGCGCGGAAAACGACCATGGCGGTCTGGCCCAAAAATTCTATGGCACCAGTTTCATCGCCAACGAATGGGGCGATGTTGTCTGCGATTTGGATGATGCGGAAACCGGTATATTGGTTGCAACATTCGACCTGGACCAAGCCCGCGCACACCGCGCAAGCATGGGCTTCTTCCGCGATCGGCGCCCGCAATTATACAGCCGGCTTGTCGAGGATATCTAAGCTGTCACATCTCTACCTCATCGGCATTGGCTCTAATCAGCCACATGCAATCATTGGCGCGCCAAACAAGATCATCGTGCAAGCGGTCGCCGCGTTGGAGATGGACGATATCGACGTCTTCGCGCATTCGGCGACAGTCCAATCAAGCCCCATAGGGCCCTCCTCACGCCTATTTGCAAATGCGGCGGTGGTTGTGTCCACTGATCTTGAACCCCCTGCTCTGCTGGCGCGTCTGCAAGAGATTGAGCAGCATTTTGGTCGCGTCCGGCGCGGCCAAAGCTGGCGCGCACGCGTGCTCGATCTGGATATCCTATTGTGGTCCGGCGGCGTGTGGGCGGACAGCCATCCGGCCTTGGCCATTCCCCATCCCGGACTATGCTCGCGGGGATTTGTCCTGACCCCCGCAGCCATGATTGCCCCCGATTGGCGTGAACCGCTGACGGGGCTGACCATAAGGCAGCTACAATCGCGATTTAACCGACCAAAGGCGCTTGACCGCACAAGTTCCCGCCATTAGGGGGAGCGCTCTCGCACGGACCAATTCGCGGTCTGGTTGGGGGCCCTTAGCTCAGTCGGTAGAGCAACTGACTTTTAATCAGTAGGTCGCTGGTTCGAACCCAGCAGGGCTCACCATATATTTCAATGGTTTAGCTGCTTTCAAAGGCGTCCTGGTGACACTGGGGCGCCACCCAGCAATCACATAGCAATCACGCGAGGTGATTTCGCGAACGGTTCAGCGCTAACAACTGCATGCAATTAGGCATATCCATTCACCTTATCCGTCCCCCGCTGGGTAGAAAGCTGGACGAAAGGTTGCCCCTACCCTTAACCCAATCGTATTCATCTCAGTCGCCTATCAGCCACAGCTACCCTGCACGCCCGCCGCACCGACATTCTGTTGCCAACGAACAGATCCCGGGCGCATTGCTGCTCAACCATGCAAAGGAATTCCTCCTTAGCCCATAATCGTTCCCGTAGCGCCTGACGGGTATCCGTGCGTGTGTACTTGGATAAGCTCTTAGAACGCTCCCTGAGCGCCCCGATGCCCTTCTGCGCACGCGTTACAGCATCATCATACTGCGAGCGGTAAGACAGCCCCCAGCCCTTTACTGAGGCGAAGGCTTTGCCACCCGGGGGCAGAATAAGCTTAGAACAAAGCCGCTTGGTCTGGGGGCAGACAAAGTACCAACGCTTGCCGCCAAACCGCATCCGCCTCGATACCAACTGCACTGTTTGCATAATTGGCTGCCCGAAGCAGGTCCCATCAATTTGTAGGCTGGGATAAGCGATGTCACCGGCGAATGTGGTCGTCAGGAAGATATCACCCACAAGGTTGCTGCCCAGCTGCCATCGGCGCTGGAGCCGGTGATCCATGAACTCCAGCAGCATTCCATTCTTTCGCAGCATGGACATGTCGAGCGCTATGCAATCCTCAACCGTCGGCTTGTGAGTTCGTGTGGCTGGTAAGGGAAAGGCTGCCATACCCTGCTTTCTGACCGAAAACTTTTGTCTAATGATATATTATCACATTACGACGTGGCGCTGTAACTTTATTTGGGTTTGGGCAGACAATTGGGAGGCGTGGCTGGGAAGCGGGGGAGACCATGATATTCGTTTAGGTGTGATGGCCGAAATTGGGCAGGGAGCAGACTGTCTGCATTTATACATCGACCGATACATAGCTGCCGTTAGATCGCTCGGAACGCTTGGTAGTTCTCGCTAACATACAAGCCGTTCACTCCGGTTGGCAAAAGCCGCGGTTCAGACAAAAATCATCGCTAGGCAATCGCCGACACGAGCCAAGCCTTACCCTGCATCATAACGCCTTGCCCGGCTACATAATGCTTTTGGAATAGTTCGACCAAATCCGTTTCAGCTGCCGCGCGAACATCTGCACCTTGTTCCTCTAGAGCGCGTCCAGCCGCCATTGAAGACAGCACGAACGACACCGCATCATGAGCTGTGGCATTCACGCCACCAATTGGTTGAAGCCCATTATATGCCACGACGCTGGCTTCCGAAAAACCGGCGCTCGCGAGTATTTCGTTCAGATAGTCGAGGTCTTCAAACGCGAATGGCCCGGGCGCGCGGGGAACCGCCGGGGGGATATCGACATAGCGACGGACGACGCCCATCATTTCCATCATCCACAAATTGTCGCGTGGTGGGCCCCATACTGCCAGATCAATCTGCGCACCGGGACGCAGCAGACTGTGCAAATTTGCAAAGGCCTTATGCGGTTCGGGGAAAAACATACTGCCAAAACGGGAAAAGAGCCTGTCAAACGGGGCATCTTCCAACTGGACCGTGGCCCCATCAGCGCAGATGAATCCAATGTTGGTTACTCCAGCGTCTTTGGCACGCCGCATAGACGCGGTCGTCAAGTCGGGTGAAATGTCGATGCCAACCACTTCGCCGGAAGGCGCAACGGCCTTTGCTATGGCAATTGTCGTCCCGCCACCACCGCAGCCGATATCAAGCACGCGTTCGCCGGTTTTAAAATCGGCTTGCCGAAGAAGCGCCTCGCCAATGGGGGCGATCATGCCTTCAAAACATGCGAGATTGGCAAGCCATTTGGCACCCATCTCGCCCGCCCAATCTTCGCCCTTCAATGCTTCGGGGCCGTTGTGTATCTCGGTCATTTTTGCGCCGCTCCTTATGCAATCTTTTAGAGCAATACCCATCGGATAGCACTGCCGACGATCGCCAGCGCCGCGACGCTCAGCAGCCAGATGCCGAAGAACCAGCCCAATTGTTTGGCGCGCGGCATCAATGATATCCGTCGTGGCCGACTTTGCCGCGGAACACCCAATAGGACCATGCGGTGTAGGCAACGATGATCGGGACCATGATAGACGCGCCGATCAGCATGAAGACTTGGCTGCGATGTGGCGCGGCTGCTTCCCAAATGGTGACCCGCGCCGGAATGACGTTTGGCCAGATCGAAATGCCAAGGCCAATCAGGCATAAGCCAAACAATGCGAGTGCCCAAAAGAACGGCTGCGCGTCTTTGGTCTGGCGCAGGCTGCGATAGAAGAGGAATGTCACGGCGATGGTGGCAATCGGCACTATGGCCGTTGCCAATACACCCGGATAGCTGAGCCAGCGCAGATAATATTGCGCCTCAAGCGTCAGCGTGGCGAGGCTGATCAGGCCGATCATCAAAAGCAAGCTAATGCCCAGCCGTCCGGCATGCGTGACCGCCTGACGCTGCAATGCACCTTCAGTTTTCCAGTTTAGCCAGCACGCGCCCAAAAGCGCATAGCCGACCACCAGCCCAAAGCCGGTCAAAATGCTAAATGGCGACAGCCATTCCCACCATCCGCCGGCATAGGAACGGCCTTCAACGGTAATGCCTTGGAGCAGCGCGCCAAGTGCTATCCCCTGCGCGAAGGTGGCAATGAACGAGCCCAGCGTGAAGGCGCGATCCCACAGCTCGCGATGTGCGGGGTCACGCCAACGAAATTCGAACGCAACGCCGCGGAACAGAAGGCCAAGCAGCATCGCAATCATCGGGGCATAAAGCGCAGGCAAGATGATGGCATACGCCAGCGGGAAGGCCGCAAGCAAACCGCCTACCCCCATCACCAGCCATGTTTCGTTCCCGTCCCAGACAGGCGCGATGCTGTTCATTGCGGTATCGCGGTCGTTGCCCACTTTGAAAAAGGGAAACAATATGCCGATGCCAAGGTCAAATCCGTCCATGACGACATAAGCAATGATGGCAAAGCCAATGATGCTGGCCCAAATGACTGTCAGATCGATCATGTCGATGCTCCTTCCAATACCGCGGGTGCAGGGGTGATGCCTGCGCTTCGGATAGGGGCACCATCCAGCGTGCTTTCATGCGCCTCCGGTGGTTTCTTCATCAAGCGCAGCAAATACCAAATGCCCATGCCGAACACTGTGAAATATACGACGACAAAGGCGAGAAGCGAGAAAGCGACCGCGGGTGCATCCAATGGCGAGGCGCTATGAACGGTGCGCAACACGCCATAGATTGTGAAGGGTTGCCGCCCAACTTCGGTCACGACCCAGCCGGCAAGCACCGCAATGAAGCCAGAAGGGCCCATCACTAATGCGGCCTTATGGAGCCACGACCATTCATATAACTGCTTTCTTGCCCGCGCGAGCAGGCTCCACATGCCGATGGCTACCATCGCCATGCCGAGACCGACCATGATCCGGAATGCCCAGAAGACAATGCCAACCGGCGGCTCGTCTGCATCGGGGATGGTATCAAGCCCAGCGAGCGGTGCATTCAGATCATGCTTCAGGATCAACGACGACGCTTTGGGAATTTGGATAGCGTAATCGACCGTCCGCTCTTTGCTGTTGGGAATGCCAAACAATATCAATGGCGCGCCATTGGGATGGCTTTGATAATGCCCCTCCATTGCCATGACCTTCGCCGGTTGATGCTCCAACGTGTTGATGCCATGAAAGTCACCCGCCACGACCTGAAGCGGCGCGACGATTGCCGCCATCCACATCGCCATTGAGAACATTTTGCGCGCCCCCGGATTGGCCTTGTCCTTAAGCAAATGCCACGCACCAACCGCCCCCACGGCAAAGGCCGTCGTCAGATAGGCCGCCAGTAAAGTGTGGACAAGGCGGTAGGGGAAGCTGGGGTTGAAGATGATGGTCCACCAGCTATCACCAGGCATGAACTGACCATTGGCCGCAATTTCATATCCCACCGGCGTTTGCATCCAGCTATTCACCGACAATATCCAGAATGCGGAAATGAAGGTGCCAATGGCGACGGCCAGCGTCGCAACAAAGTGGAGCTTACGCCCAACCTTGTTGATGCTAAAAAGCATGACGCCCAGAAAGCCAGCCTCCAAAAAGAATGCCGTCAGCACTTCATAGGCCATTAACGGTCCAATCACCGGTCCGGCCTTGTCCGAAAACACCGACCAGTTGGTGCCGAATTGGTAGGACATGACAATGCCTGAAACGACGCCCATCGCAAAAACGACGGCGAATATCTTGAGCCAGTAACGATAGAGATTGGCGTACACGCCCTTACCGGTTTTGAGCCACAGCCCCTCAAGAACCGCGAGAAAGCTCGCGAGCCCAATCGAAAACGCCGGGAACAGAAAATGGAAGCTTACGGTAAAAGCAAATTGTGCGCGGGCCAGAATTATTGCCCATTCCTGCTCGATCATCATATCAGTCCTCTTGCCATCCACAGATCGGCTGGCGTTTGCGTTTCTTCTTCGCGATTGGCGATTTCCAGCACCGCCTCAAAAGCTTCATTTTGTGAAAGCCACACCCGTCCGGTAAGTTCGTGCAGAAAATGCGCACGTTCGAGCGCGTCCATCACTGGGCCTTTGACTTCGGAGAGGTGCAGGCACACGCCAGCATCGGCCATGCGGTGGTTGATGGCCTCAATGCTCTCCAGAGCCGATGCATCAATCGCGTTGACGGCCGAGGCCATCAGAATGAGATGCTTAAGCTTGGGATGTGCGGCAATCTCCTCCAGCACAAACTCCTCCAGCCAGCGGGCGTTGAGATAGGTCAGGCTTTCGTCGATGCGGATGGTCAGAATGCGGGGGTCGGTGAACACCTTGTGGCGTTTCACATTTCGGAAATGCTCCGTCTCGGGAACCCGTCCCACAATGGCGGCATGTGGCCGTGAGGCGCGCCAGAGGAACAATGCGAGGCTTAGGCCGACGCCGGCCATCACGCCGGGTTCAACGCCAATCAGAAGCGTCACTGCTATTGTCGCTGCCATCGCGGCAAAATCGGCTTTGGAATAATGCCAGATCGCGCGCGGCGTTTTAAAATCGACGAGGCTCAAGACCGCAACGATGATAGTACCTGCCAATGTTGCGATGGGAAGAGAGGCGAGCAATGGCGTCAGGAACAAGGCCGCCAGCAATATGCCAACCGCGGTAAATGCGCCTGCGGTAGGGGTCTCTGCGCCCGCATCAAAGTTGACGACCGAGCGGGCAAATCCGCCCGTCACGGGATAGCCGCCCGAAAAAGCGGCGGCGACATTGGCTGCACCCAGGCCAATAAGTTCCTGATCCGGAACAATGCGCTGCCGCTTTTTCGCTGCGAGCGTTTGCGCGACCGAGACCGATTCCACAAATCCAATGATGCTGAGCAATAAAGCAGGAATGGCCAGTCGCTGCCATAGTTCCGCATCGAACAAGGGAACGGTAAAGGGCGGCAAGCTTTGCGGGATGTCGCCCACCACCTTCACGCCTTTGGCTTCCAGATCGAAGGCAATGACCGCCAAAATCGACAACGCGACCGCAACGATGGGTCCGGCTTTGGCAACAAGATCAGCGGGCCGCGCCGTCAGCCCGAAACCGACGAGCATGGGTTTCAAACCCTTGCGCACCCAGAATAGAAATCCGGTCGCAATCACGCCAATCGCAAGGGTGTAAGGATTTGTGTCCTTGGCATTTTCGATCAACGTCGTGACCAGCTCGGGCAGTGCCTCACCCGACGCCTTAATGCCCAGCAGCGACTTGAGTTGGCTGGTGGCAATAATGATACCGCTCGCGGTGATAAATCCCGACACAACAGGATGCGATAATAGGTTGGCCAAAAAGCCCAGACGCAACACGCCCATGACAATCAGGATCAGCCCGGACAGCAACGCGAGGACAAGCGTGGCGGCAATAAATTCAGCGCTGCCCGGTGCAGCAACGGCGCTCGCCGCTGTCAAAGTCATCAGCGAAATCACCGCCACCGGTCCAACGGCGAGCGCGCGGCTCGTCCCGAACAGGGCATAGGCAATGATGGGAAGAATAGAGGCGTATAGCCCTATTTCCGGTGGCAACCCAGCCAACATGGCATAAGCCAGGCTTTGCGGGATGAGCATTATCGTGACGATTGCGGCGGCGACCAAGTCATTGGTCAACGTCACGCCGCCATAGCCGCGTCCCCATTCCAATATCGGCAAATAGCGCGCCAATTTCATAGCCGTTATGCCGCGCCGATCTTGTGGGGTTTGACCATCCACTCATGCCCTTTGAGCATACCGTGCCAGTAAATTGGCGGAAGGATAGTATCCTTTAACAGCCATGACAGGCGCGATGGACGCGTGCCGTCAATCAGCCAATTCGGGAAGCTCGGCAGCAATTTCCCGCCATAACCAAATTCGGCGAGCACAATCTTGCCGCGCTCAACCGTTAACGGACAACTGCCATAGCCGTCATAATCGGCGACAGGTGGCTTGCCCTCAAGAGCAGCCAATACATTCACCGCGACCACTGGCGCTTGCTTGCGTGCTGCCGCCATTGTCTTGGCGTTTGATGCTGAGCAGGCATCGCCCAATGCAAAGACATTAGGATAGCGCACATGCTGCAATGTCGCTTCATTGACCTCAATGAAACCACTTGCGGCAGCCAGCGGACTGTTGCGCACAAAATCTGGCGCGACTTGCGGCGGGACGACATGGATCATGTCGAACTTTTCGTCGACCCGCGTGACGATGTCGCCGCGTTTCTGTTCAAATGTCGCAATTTTGGCAGGGCCATCGATCGCAACCAGCTTTGATTCAAAATTTAAGTGCGCGTCATAGCGTTCGATATATTCCATCAGTGCGGGCACATAGGCGGCAACCCCGAACAGCACTGCGCCGCTGTTATGGAATTGCACATCAATGTCTTTTAACACCCCGGCACGTTCCCACGCACTGCATGATAGATACATTGATTTTTGCGGCGCGCCTGCACATTTAATCGGCATTGGCGGCTGCGTGAACAGCGCGCGACCTTGCTTGAAATCCTTCACAAGGCGGTTGGTATAAGGGGCAAGGTCGTAACGATAGTTGGACGTTACGCCATTTTGACCAAGCGTTTCGGTCAAGCCGTCGATAGCCGCCCAATCCAGCTTAATGCCGGGGCATGCCACCAGCACGCGATAGGCAACAGAACTTCCATCGGCGAGCAGCACCTTGTTGTCCTCAGGCGCAAATCCAGAGGCTGCCTTTTTGATCCAGTCAACCGCTTTGGGCATGACCGATTTTTCGGTGCGCTTGGTGAATTTAGCCGAGAAAACACCAGCCCCAACCATAGTCCAGCCGGGCTGATAATAATGGTCTTCTGAAGGTTCGATTACGGCAACCGATAGCTTCTGCTTGCGCTTTAACAGGCTGGCGGCTGTGGCGATTCCGGCACTGCCGCCGCCCACAATAACCACATCATAGATTTTGGCGGAGGATGGCGCTGCATCCTGATCTTTTGTCGCCATTTCCCAAAGCTTGGTTGAACGCGCGCCGGAGCGGCAATAGGCAAGAATGGGGGGTGGCATTTGGGCCAGAGCCGCTTTCATCTTCGCCGCATCATCGTCCGTAACTGCGCCTGAGACGGCTGGAACATACGTGAATGACAGGCCAAGCACTTCTGCTTCTTTCTGGATAGCGGCGGCGGATGGTTGCCCCGCCTCTTCGCCATCTGGCCGGTTGCAGATAACCGATTTGAAGCCCTGCGCGGCAGCGTGGTGCACATCTTCTGTCGTCAATTGCCCTGAGACAGAAAAGCCTGGCGTGATGGATTTGAACGTCATTTAGGCCCCGCTTGTTTTGGTTTTTGGGATGTAAAAGGTATGAAGCGTTGCGCGGCCATGCCGACAAACATCGCAACGACAAATGGCGCGACATCGCCCGGCGCGATCGCCAAGTCAGCAAGCGCAGGTCCGGGGCAAAGGCCGGCAATGCCCCAACCCATTCCAAACAATATGGCCCCAATGGCAAGCGGGCGATCGAGCTTGGTCGTGCCTGGTAAATCGAACGTTGGCGCGGCAAGCGGCGCAGACAGCCGCGATCTAATCACCCAAGCCACGGCCATTGGCAGCATGGCGCCACCCATGACGAAAGCGAGCGTTGGATCCCATTGGCCAAGCAGATCCAGAAACGCCTGAACGCGGGCAGGATCTGACATGCCCGAATAGGCAAGACCGGCCCCGAACAGCGTTCCAGAGATTAATGCGATAAGCGCCCGGGTCATAGCCAGCCTCCCGCGCGCAGAATCCCTACGGTAACAAATCCGCTTGCCATGAACATGCCGGTTGCCAATATGGATCGCGGCGAAAGACGCGATAGCCCGCATACGCCGTGGCCACTGGTGCAGCCCGAGCCGAGCCGTGTGCCATAGCCAACGAGTAAGCCACCGATGATCAGCGGCCAGATGGATGCTGGAAAACTGACGTTCACCGCACCAACGGTCTGCGCGATCAGAAGCGCACCAAGCGGAAGGCCGACGACGAATGCGATTGCAACATTTCGCGGCGCTCCGCTATCCGCGATGCCCGTTGCCCGTGCCGCCATTCCGCTGACGCCGGCGATCCGGCCAAGGCCGAGCAGCATGATTGCGGCCGCAAGTCCAATCAGCAAGCCGCCCATAAAGCCCTCAACAGGCATGGCGTTGGGAAAGGCCGATATCATACGGCGTTGACCGGGATTTTGAGGTACGTGACGCCATTGTCGTCTGCCGCGGGCATATGGCCTGCACGCATATTCACTTGCACCGACGGTAAAATCAGACGCGGCATATCCAGCGTCGCATCGCGCGCCTCACGCATCGCGACAAATTCATCCTCGGTTATGCCGTCATGGGCATGGATATTGCCTTTACGCTCGGCCTCCACAGTCGTTTCCCATGCATATTCCGTGCGACCAGCAGGCAGATAGTCGTGGCACATGAAGAGCCGCGTCGTGGCAGGCAGCGACAAAATCCGGCGCAACGACTGGAACAATTGCCGCGCATTTCCGCCGGGAAAATCCGCGCGCGCCGTGCCGTAATCGGGCATGAACATTGTGTCGCCCGTGAACACGGCGTCACCAATGACATAGGCAATGTCCGCAGGCGTATGACCGGGGACATGGAGGACGGTTACGTCCAGCTTCCCAATTTGGAAGTGGTCGCCATCGGCAAAAAGCTGATCAAAATCTGATCCGTCACGCTGAAAATCAGTGCCAGCGTTAAACAGCTTTCCGAATACATTCTGGACGGTAACGATATGTTCGCCGATGGCGATTTTGCCGCCAAGCTTTTGCTGCAGATAAGGTGCTGCCGAAAGGTGATCGGCATGCGCATGGGTTTCGAGCAGCCAATCAACGGCCAAGCCCTGCTGCGCAACATATGCGATAATGGCATCCGCCGACGCGAACGATGTTCGCCCAGAAGCAGGATCAAAATCAAGCACGCTATCAATGATCGCAGCCTGCTTGGTTTCGGGATCGTGGACCACATAGCTGACGGTGAAAGTCGGTTTGTCGAAAAAGGCACGAATTATCGGAACACCCTTTTGGGCATCACTCACCTGCGCGATGGCATTTTCTAACGCTGAGTCGGGCATCGGAAACTCCTATAAATTCATATTTACATAAATTGTGTAATCGATTATCCATGTTGCGTCAATATGACTCTCGTGGCAGCGCCGACCGATGAACAGGATGAAGAAATGAACGACACGAACGCAGTTGCCTCACAGCCCATTAGGATCGGCGAAACAGCGCCGGACTTTCGCGCGCGGACAACGCTCGGGGAACGGAGCCTATCGGAATATCGGGGCCAGTGGCTCATCTTGTTTTCGCACCCTGCGGACTTTACGCCCGTGTGCACGACAGAATTTGTTGCGCTTGCCAAGTCGGCCGCTGCGTTCGAGGCAACTGGTTGTGCATTGCTCGGGCTTTCCGTGGACAGTATCCATTCGCACATTGCCTGGGTGACTGCGATTAAACATAAATTTGGGGTAAATGTTCCTTTCCCCATCATTGAAGATCCCTCCATGGTCATCGGCCGCGCATATGGCATGATTGACGATACTGCAGCGGATAGCGCCGCGGTGCGCTCAACCTATTTCATCGACCCCGACGGCATCATTCGTGCCATCACGACGTATCCGCATAATGTTGGCCGATCGGTCAGTGAAATGCTGCGCCTTCTTCGCGCATTGCAAGCTACTCAGGGCGGCGCTGGCCTTGCTCCAGAAGGATGGCAACCCGGGGACAAATTGCTTGCATTACCAATTATAAACAGCGCCGAAATCAGTGGTGACGATGATTGGTTTTGCCATTTGGCCGACACGAAATGACGTCGCTGTTTGAAAGTCGCGACCGCGCCGTAAAAGCGGCGGATAAGCTAAAAGTCTATGCGCAGCCGCAGCGGCTCATGATCTTGTCTTGCCTTTTGCGCGGTGAACGCACGGTGAGCGAAATTGATGCCGCAACCGGCATAGGCCAACCTGCGCTTAGCCAGCAACTCGCGGAACTGCGCCGCAACGACCTCGTAAAAACGCGCCGTGCGTCCAAGCAAATCTGGTATGATTTAGCGGATGATAAAGTCTGCTTATGCGTTCGCAGCATGGAAGCAATCCTTGGAGACGAAGGCGATGTGGGGCAAATGTTGAATACCGCCCTGCAATTGAACAAGCCTGAGGTACGTTCGCCTACAGCGAGTGGTGCGGCAGGGTTCGCCCGCATCATTTAACGGGGTTATATTCTAGCCATCAAAATATGGCCATTCCAACAGAACGAATGGCTAATTGCTTGGTCTATCGCCTTGAAAGTAGACCATTGATGTCGTCGAAAGAGTTAACCTAGCAACCTTGCAGGTGCAAGGTCCGCTCATAAGGAAGTGAGCCTACGCTGATGATGGCTGAATTTGGGCGCAAAGCAGACATTATCTTAGGTCAAATCATAAACTGTGAACGGCTGCAGGATCTGCTTAAAAATGCCATCTGCGCCAGCTTATCTGCTGCCTCCTCAACAAACACCTATCGCTCAATCAGTCGATACACCCATATTTTCCCCGGTCGGCCTGTGGGTGATCCCTGAGGCTCGCCTGACCCATGTATATGGCTCGGCCACCTTGATGTATGGGGGCTCGCGCTGCGATCCGTAGGGCACGTTGCAGCAGCACTTTACGCGCCAACTCCAGTAGCAGGGTGCGCGCCTCCTTGATCCGCCATTCTAATTCGTTTTTCTGCTCGCGAAGACCGTGAAGCTCGTCAGCGGATTGACCAAATAGATCTCCGTAGAGCGCCCACTCCCCCTAACTTTGATTTTGCGCAGCCAATCCATCTCCACCAGTAGGTCAATACCAGCGTCGACATGATCCCCGCGGAGACCCGCCCAGTTTTTCTGCTTTATGTCACGCGCCGTAAAGCCATCGGCAAGCTTACCTTGCCTTACCTTACGAAGTATTGCCCGGGCTGCTGCTAATCCCACACCAGTGGCTGCCATTGCATAGATCCTACGTGCATGGGCTTCGAGATAGTTCGCCCAGACCAGCGCCTGCTCAACAGCCTCCAAACTCACTGGCCCAGTTCCCCCGCTAGCCAGATGGAAGATCAGAGCGAGGCGTCGGATCAGCCCCCTAAACTTTGAGAAATGTGCTGCCAAAGCTGGTGTAAGATCTGGATCGCGGACCTTTGATTCTAGATCTGTGCGCCAACTTACAAAGACCACCCTTGCCGGTTCGGAAAAGCGGAAAAACGGAATACCCTCCTCTCCGGCCGTGGGATCCACTTCGGCACCAATTTCATCAAAACGCCTAGAGGATAAACCTTCAAAACACTCAAAAGCCCTTCGCTTGGCAGTTTCATTAGGATGGCGGTCAACATCAACAAAACGGCTATCGATGTCTGGCATGCAGATAAGCTGCAAACGTTGAACCATACCGTCGTCGTGACTGCGCAAAGAATGGTAAATACAGGAGGCAAGCCGATTTGGTTGGGTTGTACCAATAACGGATATGTTCACAGCAGGGATTCGTATTGTACCCCTGCCGATGCGGTCGAACGTATACCCCTGATTACCACCCCAGCCTGATTGATAGAAACCACGAGCAGTAGCCTTTTCCTCCCGATCCAGATCGGCAAACAGCGTAATCAACTCGTCACGATGGACAAGAATGCCGTCTGGGTTTGCGGCACAGATCTCGCCCATCTTTTCGGCGGTGCAGTCGGTCGTCATGAATCACTTTTGGACCGGCGCCTCATGGTCCTCATGGAACTGCTTAACGTACCGACATGGCAGCACGGTCGCTTACCCCCCACCCCCGTTTAGAAACCTAGCCAAACGAGACGCCACCGGGGTGGCACCCCCCACATACTGGCTTATGGGCCCCAGTTCCTTCGTACATATTATTCTGCGCGTTTAGAGAGGAGCATGGTTGCAGGCCGGCACAACAGGCCATAATCACCATGTATGTCGAGTTGTGGGCCGGGAGCGGACTGTCGCTTTTGGCTAGCAGCATCGTGATGAAGCTTGATTTCTCCCCCCGTTGCTGTCATCAAATTATGATAACGTTCACAACGAAGTTTTGGAGTGGGTTTGATGCGGTTAAGGGGATCGATGGCACTGATAGCCTTCGCGTCGGCGGGATGTGTTTCGGCGGTGACGCACGCGCAGACTATAAAGCCGGCGGCGCCTTCTGCCCAGACCGCTGCACATGTTGCCAATTGGCCAGCGGCCCAAAGTCCCGCGGCGATTACCGATGCGAAAACCGAAGACGCAATAACGGCGTTGCTTTCAAAAATGACATTGGAGCAGAAGGTCGGTCAAATAATACAGGCCGACATCAGCGCCATCACGCCCGAGGACCTCAAGACATATCCGCTTGGCTCGATCCTTGCGGGCGGTAATTCCGGACCTTATGGCGACGAGCGCGCCGACGCTGCAAAATGGGCGCAACTGGTTAGTGCGTTTCGCGATGCGTCACGTACATCAGGCGCTGGTGTGCCCATATTATTTGGCGTCGATGCGGTGCACGGGCATTCAAACCTGCCGCGGGCAACCATTTTTCCGCATAATATCGGACTGGGCGCGGCCCGTGATGTCGGCTTAATCCAACGCATTGGCGAAGCCACGGCGGCAGAGATTTCAGGCAGCGGGATTGAATGGACCTTTGCGCCAACGCTCGCCGTACCGCAAGATTTGCGCTGGGGCAGAACCTATGAAGGCTATTCCTCTGATCCTGCATTGATTGCGGCATATGCCGGTGCGATGACCATAGGCTTGCAAGGCAATCTTGTTGCAGGTGCGCCTTTGGACGCCACGCATGTTGCCGCAACTGCCAAACATTTCCTTGCGGACGGTGGCACCATGGACGGCCGCGACCAAGGCGATGCCCAGATCAGCGAAACCGAACTGGTTGCAAAACATGCGCAGGGCTATCCCGCATCTATCAACGCAGGCGCGCTGACCGTTATGGCCAGCTTCTCAAGCTGGAACGGGGTGAAGCATCACGGCAACGCCTCTCTGCTGACCGATGTGTTGAAAAACCGGATGGGCTTTGCCGGGCTGGTTGTTGGCGATTGGAATGGACATGGCCAAGTCGCGGGCTGCTCTGCGACCGACTGCGCTGCGGCCATTAATGCGGGGCTGGACCTGTTCATGGCACCCGACAGTTGGAAGGGGCTATTTGCATCGACGTTGGCAGCGGCGCGGGATGGCCGCATTCCAGCCGCGCGGTTGGACGATGCGGTGCGGCGAATCGTGCGCGTGAAATACAAGCTTGGCCTCATGGGCGATGCGCCGACTGTCCGGGGGCAAACCTCTTTGGTTGGCAAGCAAGAGCATCTCGATCTTGCGCGTGAGGCGGTGTCAAAATCACTGGTGCTGCTCAAAAATGATGACGGCGTTCTGCCCATTCGTAATGGCAGCAATGTCCTGATCGCCGGTTCCGGCGCGGACAATATGGCGATGCAGGCCGGCGGCTGGACGATTAGCTGGCAAGGCACGGACACCACTGCTGCCGATTTCACCAATGGTCAGACGATTGGCCGTGCGATTGCCGAAGCGGTTAAAACGGGCGGCGGCACGGCCCATATTTCGGCAACGGGCATGTTTGAAAAGAAGCCCGATGTGGCGATCATTGTCCTCGGTGAAAAGCCATATGCCGAGTTTGAAGGCGATGTGCCAAATCTCGCATTCCGGCCCCAGCCTGCCGAAGAGGACATGATCGCGCGATTGAAGGCGCAGAATATTCCTGTGGTGGTCCTGTTCCTATCTGGACGGCCCATGTTTACCGGCAAGCTTATCAACCAAGCCGACGCTTTTGTGGCTGCATGGTTGCCGGGCACGCAAGGCCGCGGTGTCGCCGATGTGTTGGTCGCTGGCGTAAACGGCAAGCCATTGCGTGACTTCACGGGCCGCTTGCCTTTCAGTTGGCCAGCAGATGCGCGGTCACCGATCGATGCGCCGCTTTTCCCGCTCGGCTATGGCCTCGATTACACGCAACCGAGCAAGCTTGCTCCGGTTAACGAAGACCCGCGCGTCGATGTGTCATCGCTGACCATCGCCAAGCAATATTTCGTCCGTGGCAAGGTGCCCGCGCCTTGGAATTTGCAGATGGACGGCTCGATTAGCGCGCGGGCCGTCGATATGTCCGCGCAGGAAGACGCGCGCCAGTTCACTTGGAACGCCGATGGCGCTTTCGTAGTCAACGGGCCTGCTGTCGATTTAAGCAAGCCGTTGAAGGAAGACTGGTCGCTGCTTATCGACTGGCGAATTGATCAGCCCGCGACCGGATCAGTCATGCTGGCCTTTGGTGGCGCTGCGCTTGATATAAAAACCACGATGCGCGCATTGCCAACGGGAACGCCCACACAAACCCGCATTCCGCTGCGTTGCTTTGCCAACGCTGGCGCGAAATTGGACGCTGTCGGCTCCCCTATACGTATGCAGGCGACGAAAGGGCTTGTTGCGACAATTCGCAACGTTCATATCGAAACGACAAAGAAAGGCACGTCCTGCCCCGGCAAAGCGCGCTAAAAACAAGGGAGAGAGAAGATGGCATTGGCACCCGGCGCATCTGCGTCAGCAGATAATGGCGATACCCATATCGACGCACCGCAATTGCAATTGTTCGTGATGGGGCTGTTCTTCATCTTCGGCGGCATCACCAGCCTCAACGATGTTATCATCCCGAAGTTAAAAGAGCTGTTTACGCTGAATTACACGCAAGCGATGCTTGTGCAGTTCTGTTTCTTTGCCGCTTATGCCGTCATCGGCATTCCCGGTGCGCGGCTCGTTAAGAAAATTGGATATATGCGCGGCGCGGTTGCCGGCCTTTTGACGATGATGGCTGGGTGCCTGTTGTTCATTCCAGCGAGCCAGACCGCGACCTATGGCGTGTTCCTGTTGGCATTGTTTGTGTTGGCAAGCGGTGTGGTCATTGTCCAAGTGGTTTCCAACCCCTTGATCTCCATGCTTGGTAAGCCTGCCACGGCGCATAGCCGCCTGACCTTTGCGCAAGCATTCAATTCGCTTGGCACCACGGTTTTCCCGATAGTTGGTTCCATCCTTATCCTCGGTAGCCTTGCAACGGTAACCGCTGACCAACTATCGGGTGTAGAGCTTGACGCCTATCGCACTGCAGAGAGCCAAGCCATTGTGAACGGCTATTTGGGTATTGCGATTGCGCTGGCGATTGTTGCCGCAGTGGTATGGCTGTTTCGCGATGCGCTGAAGGGCGAAAAGCATGAGGCGAGCGAGGGCTTGGCTGGCCTCGACTTGTTGAAGCGGCCTCGTTTCGGTTTCGGTGCTTTGTGCATTTTCCTATATGTCGGCGCCGAAGTCGCGATTGGTTCGCTCATCGTCAATTATTTGATGCAAGATCATGTCATGGCTTTGGCCGAGCAGGACGCTGGAAAGCTTATTGGCCTATATTGGGGCGGCGCAATGGTGGGCCGGTTCATCGGCTCTGTGGTGCTGCGTGTGCTTAGCCCGGGTAAGGTGCTGGCGTCTGTATCGGTGGCCGCAATTGCACTGCTGATCTTTTCCACACAAAGCACGGGCGAAGTTGCGGGCTATGCGTTGCTGGCCGTGGGCCTGACCAATGCGATCATGTTCCCGACGATCTTCACGCTGGCCTGTGAAAAGCTGGGGTCACGCGCTGCCGATGGTTCGGGCATCATCAACGTCGCCATCGTCGGCGGCGCTGTTGTTCCGCTGCTCACGGGCATCATCGCTGACGTGACCGGAAGTCTGGCGATTGCGTTCACGCTACCGATGCTTTGCTATGCGATCATCGCGGCATTCGGGATCTATGCGCGCAAACCTGCCTAACCGCGCGCATGCTGCCGCGGTATTGTTGCCAATAAAAGGCATGCGATGAGCGCCAGCCCCGCTAGCAACAGAAACAGGCTGCCAAAGCCATAAGTGGGTACCAACGCGAGTGTTAGCCATGGCATGATGAGCGATGGCACGGTGTTCGTCAGGTTGAAAATGCCCAAATCCCGTCCACGCGTTTGTGGACGGGGGAGCACCCTCAACGTCTGGCTTGAGTGCAACGCCAGAAAAAGGCTGCTCGCCAAACCAAAGACCACATAGCCGGCGATGGCGACCGGTAAAGATGACGAAACCGACATGATAATCAGCCCGGCCGATGCTGCCGCTGCCCCAAATATAAGCGGCAGAATGGGGCGGTTTGCACGGTCGGACCAGCGGCCGACAGCTAATGCTAAAAACACAGCCGTACCCAGAACAAGCGCAAAGATATTCGCGGCATTATTTTCCCCGAAATCCGGATCGACGCTACGGAACCATAAAAGCAGAAACGCAAATAATGACGCTTCCGCAATTTGGATCAATAACCGCGCAATCCACATTTTAACGGCGGCGTGCCGCGTTACGGCGCTCTGTTCCCCATCGATTGTTTGATCGGTCGGCGCAGTGTTCAGCCCCGGCATCGATATCGGTCTGCCAAAAATCAGCACCGGACTGACCATGGCTATCACCAACATCGCGATAATGATTTCACGCTGCTCCGATGGAACAGCATCGTTCATCGTGACAAACGCACCTGAAAGCGCGCCCATACCGGGCGCTAGCGCCAATAGACCGCCAAGGAAGCCTTTTTGGGAATCGGGAATGGTGTCACCTGCCCAGGCGGTTAAGGGCGCGAGCATCATGTTCAGGCCGATTTGCCAGACTATGATGATGGCGATCATCGCAGCCGGGCTCTTGGCATAAGCAGTGATGAGCAGCAAAGCTGTTGATACGGCTAATCCGGCGCATATCCACGGGCGTCGTGCGCCGGTTTTGTCACTGGCCCATCCGAAGACGATATTGGCCACGCTTGCGGCTACAGCGCCCAGAAAGGCTGCTATCGCCAACATACCAAGGGCGTCATTGCCGGAGATGTCGGTCGCGCGCAGCGGCAGCAATATCGTCAGAAACGGCATATAGGCGACGGCGCCCCCGGATATGGCTAGCGCGTACAAATACATGAACGTTGCCGACTGCCGGCTGCTGTCCGCAGATTTAGGCGCGACCATGTGCAGACGGTGGTGCGGTGCTGCTGCGCGCAATAAGGCTGCCTTCAATAACAACCGGTTGATGCGGCACAAGCGCGTCACCATTTGTAATCAATAGCTCCACCGCCTTTGAAAAGGTTGCGGCGATCGGCTGATCAACCGCAGTGAGTTCGGGCACGGTAAAACGCACAACGGGCGTATTGTCGAAACTGATAAGGGATACATCGCCGGGAATGTCCAAACCACGCGTCTTGGCTGCATCCAAAGCGGCAAGCGTCATTTGGTCGTTGCTGCCAATGATCGCCGTGGGCGGGTTTTCCAAATCGAGCAGTGCGTTTGCGGCCAGCACACCGCTATCATATCCAAAATCGCCTCGGACGCATAACGCATCGCAGGAAAGGCCGGCACTGGCCATCGCCTTGCGCCACCCGTCGATACGCCAGTTGGACAGGTCATATTCCTGAGGGCCAGCGATGAAACCGATCCTGCTATGGCCAAGCGCGATAAGATGTTCGGTTGCACGTCGGGCCGAGCCCTCATCATCCATCGTCATCGCGATTCCCGGACCCGATGTGATCGATCCGATGCGGGCAAAAGGAATTTTGCGTTTGGCAAGAAATCCGGTGATGAGCGGGTTTTCAGAGTGGGGCGGGGTCAGGATGACGCCGTCTGGCTGCAGCGCGGCAATAGCGGCGCCCAATTCGCGCTCGACATGGTCATTATGGGTATCGACCAGTTCAAAGATCATCCGGTATCCATGTTCGGCACATTTCAACATGCCGCCCAAAAGCATTTGGTCTACCCAGTCTGATCCTTGGCGGTTCCGCCAATCGGCAATTGTGCGTTCCCGGTCGTTGATCGCAAGGATCAGATACGAACGTGATCCGCTCATCCGTTGCGCGGCGATGGACGGGACATAGCCAAGCTTATCAATAGACGCCTGCACACGTTCCTGCATAGCAGGCCGAACGTTAGGCTCATTATTGATGACGCGGCTTACCGTTTGCAGGGAAACCCCCGCATCGGCTGCGACATGTTTAATAGTGACGGCCTGGCGGCGTCTCGCCATAACTTACTTACTCTCTTTGCCGCCCTGCATGCAGGCCAGACCTTTTTCCTTGTCACTGCTGCATTGGTAGATGCGGATCCAGTCGATCAAAAACGCTGCAGGTGTTACATCCGATGCAACGCCTTTATCGTTATTCTTCTCTGACAGGCCACCCCCAATGGCGAGGTTCGCCATGATGTAGAAGGGCTGGTCAAAAGGCGCAACGGGATTTGATTTAGCAAGCGGAGAAGCTGTTTCCCAATCCGCACTGGTCCGTTCCCAATATTTCCGGCCGTCGAGATAGAAACGCATCACGCCTTCGCCCCATTCGAGCGTCCAGATGTGAAATTCATCGGAGGGCAAAGCGTTGGATGGCAGCGCCACGCGCGTATCATGAAATTTGTTTTTCGGTGCGTAATCGCCAAAATGGATCGCGCTGATCATCCGGTTCTCACCAACACCGCCCGCGCATGTTTCGCAAGTGGCGCCGAGGTTAACACCCTCCAAAATATCAATCTCGCCCGAAAGCGGCCAGCCGCCGTAGACGCTGTTGGCGGGCATCATCCACACGGCAGGCCAGGTGCCTTGGCCCTTGGGCGGCTTTGCGCGAAATTCGACTTTTCCGTATTTCCAGCTGGAAATGCCAAGCGTTCGGATTTTGCCGGAGGTATATTCCTGCGTCTTTTGTGGATAAGGCTTGTTTGAGAATTCAGGGGGCAGATCGGGACCCGTAAACGTCCCTTTATGCGCGATTAAATGGAGATTTCCATCGGCGACCTTAATATTTTTGGGCCTATCGGTGTAGCATTGCCGTTCCTGATTGCCGCCACCCCAGCACGATTTTTCAGGCTTCCATTTTTTGCGGTCCAATTTGCTGCCATCAAACTCGTCGGCCCACACAAGTGTCCAGTTATTTTCTGAAGCCTGTGCTTTGGCTGCCGTTGTCCAGCAAGCCGTCAAACCGATCATAGCACCGAGCAAGGCAATTTTGGACGGCATAGCTCTCTCCTGAAACGCGGGCTGAAAGAAAAACGGACCCAAGTCATATGACCAAGGTCCGCTTTTCCGCAACATTGATGCTACCTATTAGAATTCAAATCGAGCAAGGAAAGTGAAGCGTCGATCGTTCCGGAACGCCGAGCGCGTTGCGCGGGTGCCGTCAAAATCGATCACTTGTGATGTCTGTGTGACTTCATCAAGCAAGTTCACGCCCTGAATACCCAGTTTCAATTGCTTGGTCACAGAAACAAATATGGATCCGTCAAGCTGCCCTGTCGCTTCGCCGTAAATGGGCGAGAACGGGAAGATGACGTCGCGCGGTGTCTGCACAAATTCAGACCGCCAGTTATACGCCAAGCGGAATGACAACGGACCTTTTTCGTAGAAACCGACGGCATTGATCGTATGTTTCGAGACCCCAGCCAATGGCAGGCCACCCGAAAGCGGGCTCTGTTCAGAACCCAGCGAAGCGTTGTTGAAATCGCCTGCATCAACATAGGTATATGTCAGACCGGCGCCCAAACCGCTTAATAGGCCAGGCAGGAAATCGTAAGTTTGCTGATAAGCAACTTCAACGCCCTTCAATGTTCCGCCGTCGCTATTCACCGGTGTGTTGAACAGAATATCGGTGTTGACGCCCTTCGGCGTGACAAAGGGACGCGCTATAGCGCCGCTATTCACGATATTGCTGATATCCTTTACAAAGCCGGATACCGTCAACGAGCCAATTTCTGCCCAATACCACTCGAGCGAGAGGTCATAGCTCACCGATTCAACGGGGCGCAGGAAGCGGTTACCCGTGTTGGTGGCAAGCAACGGACCCGTGGCCAAAAGCCCACCGGCGCGCAGATTGTTGGTGTTGTCATATGCACCGCCACCCGACGTGAACGCCGAGAGATCTGGCCGCGAAATACCCTTGGAGACTGCACCGCGCACCAAAATTCCATTACCGAAATCAAGCTTTGCGTTGAAGCTGGGCAGCCAGTTTGTGTAGCGGATGTTCAGCGGGTCGGAAATGACCTCCCCTGTAAACAACGACGCATAGGTCGCTTGGCGCGCGGCAGACAAGCCGCAATAGCCAGGTACCGGTGTGATATTATTGGCAAGGATAAAGGCGCATGAACCCTGAACTTCCGCCAGTTGGACGATGCCATCACGGTTGCCGTTATTGTCGAAGAACTCAGGTGTTGGCAGGCTGAAAGACCCACCACTTCTCACCTTGGTGCTGACATAACGCAAGCCGATATTGCCGCTGAGTTTTGTGCCACCAAAGTCGGCGCCAAAATCAACGCGTGCGTAGGCAGCCGACGTGCTTTCTTCGACGTCCGAAATTTCACCAGCTGTCCATGGGCCACCGGGCAAGTTGCCTGAACGTGCTGAAATCGGGAACCATGCGTTAGGTGTCAGGGTGGAGGCGGTAATCGCACTCGCCTGCGTCCGGATGGCACCGCTCAGATAATCAGCGACCATATTGTCGCCGCCGAAGAAGAAGGCAGAGCCATCCCCAAGCGGAACCGGCGCATTGCCGCGCTGGAAGTTGTCACCAAAGGGGTTACGTAGATTGGCCGAGTTCGGGAAGTCGCGGACATAGGCACCGCCACAGCCAAATGCCTGGTAATCTCCGCAGTTCCAGTTACCGCCACGCCCTGTCCACGGCGCGCCCAAATTGCCCCAGTTGGAGAAATTCGCGCTACGGGTTACGCGGTTACGGTCACCCCAACGTGCGCCAAAACGTGCCTTTTTGAAAAAGCCGTCATCGCTAACGTCATATTCGGCGTCGGCGCGCATGCTGGTCAATTCACCTTCATTCTTCACCTGATTGTCGATGAGGAACCAGTAAAAGGTCTTGCTCGGATCGTTAAAATAGGTCGACGGCGATGTAGCGAGGCCGGGCTTCAGAAACTCGACGAGCGGCGTGCTGCCACGGTTGTCGATACGCAAATCGGCATAGGTCTGCATCGCCGAGATAAAACCATCTTCGGTACGGTCAGATTTGATGTGCTGTACTTCAAAGTTGAAGCGCAACCGATCGGTAGGGCTCAGCTTGATATGGGCCGAGAAATCTTCGGTCTTTGCCGTATCCTCACGTTGGAAACGCAGCAATTCGGTTGGAATCCCGCTAACGCCGCCAGAGGATTGGGTCAGCGTGCCTGCGACGAATTGGTTATCGTCATAGATCGCAGTCGTGCCCGGCGCGAGTACGGGGAACAGCGCGTCGTCATTCACCAACGCCAGTACGGCAAATTCGTTCAACGTGGCATTGGTCGACGCGCGCAGATATTCCACGGTGACCTCAGCACGGCCATCATTGCTTTCCCATTGACCAACCGCCGAAAATGCATTGCGGTCACGGTTCAGGTCGGTTGTGCGAACGCCGGCACCTTTCGGGACAAAAACGGAATTTGCAGGCGGAAAGTTGGACGCGTTCAAAGTTGTGCCACTGCCGAAACCGCCAGACCCGACGGGACGTACACGGATACATGGACCAGTCAGTGAACGGTCGCGATAGCAAGGATCGGTAATTTGCGATGCGTCGGTGCGGGTTGCCAGCTCAGATTGGCTATACGCCAGCTGCAGGCCGAAGGTACCGATGCCTGTCTCAAATGTATTTGAACCCAGAATGGAAAAGCCCGGCGACCATTTCTTCGCCATGTCCCCATAATTGCCCTCAACCGCGCCAGCGACATGAAAGCCCGGTTTGTCGAGCGGCTTGCGCGTCACAAGGTTGACGGAGCCAGAGATATTGCCTTCCAACATGTCCGAGGTCGAGTTTTTGAAAACCTCGACACGGCCCAACAATTCAGGCGAAACGTCATTGAACGACAATTCCCGGCCACCATTGGCCGAAAAGATTTCGCGGCCATTCAGGTTCGACAGGACATAGGGCAATCCGCGAATGATAACGCCTGAGCCTTCAACCGAAAAGCGGTCGGGGTCATTGCGCTGCTCAAAACGCGAGATGTTGACGCCAGGGACGCGCTGCAGTGCTTCTGCAACAGAACGATCGGGAAGCGCGCCAATATCTTCGGACGTGATTACATCAACAAATGTGTCGGCCTCACGCTTTATGCTCTGCGAGTCTGCGAGAGATTTTTTATAGCCGCTCACGATGATCGCGTCTTCAGCCTCAGCGCTTTCCGCAGCTTCAGCGGGCTGCTCAGCCGTTTGTGCAAAAACCGGCTGCGTTGCACATAGTGCAATACTGGATACCGTCGTTAATACAGCAAGGCGCTGCGATCGCGTTGCTCCGAATAAAGATTTGCGTGCCAAATGATCCTCCCTGATATCGATTCGGAGGATATGAACTCCCCCTTTATCATAACACATATCCACAATTGAGAGCGTTCACAAGAGATAAAATGAACGTTCACAATTTGCAGTTCTGGTCTATATGGCTACGCAGGATGTTAAAGGGAGAAGTCACATGGCAATCGATCACATCATCATCGTGGGCGGCGGAACCGCGGGCTGGATGGCCGCTGCTGCGCTGTCCCGTATTCGCGCGGGTCGTCCCGTGGCGATTACGCTGATCGAATCGGAAGAGATCGGAACCGTCGGTGTTGGCGAGGCGACGATACCTCCGTTTCTGGACTTTAACCGTTTGCTCGAAATCGACGAGCGCGACATGCTCTCCATGGTCCAAGGCAGTTTCAAGCTGGGCATTCAGTTCGTCAACTGGGGCAAGATTGGCGACAGCTATATCCATCCCTTTGGCAATTATGGCTATCAGGTCGATGGCATTTCATTTCACCATGTGTGGCACAAATATCAGCAAGCCGGCGACAAGCGCCCCATTCAGGTTTTCAATGTCGAAACAATGGCAGCGCATTTCGGGCGCTTTGCGCGAACGGAAGATTATCAACGCGACGATTTGCCGCCCGTTAACTACGCCTATCATATCGACGCTGGACGCTACGCCCGATATTTGCGCAATTATGCAGAAACGCGCGGCGTTGTCCGCCGTGAAGGCAAGATTTCTGATGTCACATTAGACAATGAAAGCGGTTTTGTATCGTCTGTGACCATGGAAAATGGCGACGTGTTAAAGGGCGATCTGTTTGTTGATTGCTCCGGCTTCCGCGGCCTGTTGATCGAACAGGCGCTGAAAACGGGTTATGACGATTGGTCCAATTATCTGCCCTGCAACCGCGCGGTGGCACTGCCATGCTTGCGGGAAGATGGCAGTGGCCCATTGCCCTATACCCGCGCGACCGCCCATTCGGCGGGATGGCAATGGCAGGTTCCGTTACAGCACCGCAACGGCAACGGCCATGTCTATTGCAATGAATATATGTCGGATGACGAAGCACATAGCATTCTGGTCAACAACATCGCGGGAAAACCCGGCGCGGAACCAAATTTCCTGCGTTTTGTGACAGGTCGGCGTAAAAAGTTTTGGAACAAGAATGTTGTCGCGCTTGGTCTGGCATCGGGCTTTATGGAGCCTTTAGAGTCCACCTCGCTGCACCTTGTGAATACGGGGATTAACAAGCTGATTGCGTTGCTGTCTCTCGATGGGGTGACGCAAGCGCAAGAAGACGCGTTCAATCGCCTGACCGGCAAGGAATATGCCCGCATCCGCGATTTCCTTATCCTCCATTATAACAGCACAACGCGTGACGACAGTCCGTTCTGGAACTATTGCCGCAACATGTCTGTACCCGAAAGCCTCACCGAGAAGGTCGAGCTGTTCCGCCAAAACGGCCAAATATTCCGCGAAGATGACGAGCTATTTACCGAAACCAGCTGGGCCGCTGTCATGATGGGACAGGGTATCAAGATGGGTGGGCACAACGCCATGGCAGACGCGGTGAGAGAACCAAATACGCGGCGCGAAATTGACGAAATGGAAAAATCGATCCAGTTTGTGGTCCAGCACATGCCGTCACATGGCGAATATCTGAACCGATATTGCCCCGCTCCTGCTTGAACAAGGCCATTTCCCTCATCAAACCGGGGTTCAATCGGCCAGAGCCACATCCTTTTTTTCTAGTGCCCCGAGCTCGCCTGATTCACGCGCTTTTCGGCCGTACACCAATTCAAACAATGGGCTTGCCATCATCGTGGTGACAATCGCCATAAGCACCAGCATTGAGAATAATGTCGGTCCGATTATGCCTTTTTGCAGGCCGATGTTGATGATGATGAGTTCCATCAAACCACGTGAGTTCATCAACGCGCCGATACCCAATGCGGTGCGATTGTCTTCGCCAGCAACCCGCGCCGCGACATAGCACGCACCAAATTTGGCGACGATTGATCCGGCCAAAATGACCAGTGCGATCAACAGCAACGAAACCGTATTGACCATATCCATGCGCGTATTGAGCCCAGAATAGGTAAAGAACATCGGCAGCAATAGAACGACGGCAAGCGGCTCAACCTTCTTCTTTAGCTCTTCAACGAAAAGGCCGCGCGGCATAACAACCCCCAAAATGAAGCCGCCGAAAATTGCATGGATGCCAACTGCGTCCATGATGAACGCCGACAGACAGAATGCAGCGATAGTTATGCCAAGCACAGTCATGCTCATTTCGCCCTCGCGCTCGACCATCCGGCCCAACGGCGCGAAAATTTTGCGGCCAAACAGGATGATAAACGTGGCGTAAAGCAGCCCGCCACCTATTGCGAGCACGGCAACGCCTGGGCCTGCGCCAAAGGTTGCCAGCACCACTGCCAGCACGCACCAAGATACAGCGTCGTCAAAAGCACCGGCGGCAAGCGACAATGTGCCGAGCGACGTTTTTGCCAGCCCTCGTTCGTTAATGATGCGCGCTAACATCGGGAATGCGGTCAGCGCGATGCAGGCGCCCATGAACAAAGTCGCGCTTGATTGCGAAATTCCCGGTGTAAATAGATCCGGAACAGTCAGCAGCCATGGGGTCAGCCATATTGCAATCAAAAACGGTACCGCAATACCCGCGAACGATACACTCATCGCGCTCTTTGCTTTGGATTTGAAATGGTCCAGTTGCAACGTTGTGCCGACCAAGAACATGTACAAACCGACACCCAATTGTGCCCCCGAATATAGCACATTTTTAGTCGGTCCGGGGAAAACCGCGGCCTGTGCATCCGCGAAGAAATAGCCAAATAATGATGGGCCGAGGATCACGCCCGCGATCATCTCACCAACAACCTGGGGTTGACCAAGATATTTTTGGCCCAGTTTGCCGACGATCCGGCAGGTTAATATGATGATGGCTAACTGCAGAAAGAAGTGGACGCTAAAATCGGTTGGCGTGAAGCTGCTCGCAGTCGCCGCCTGCGCAGGACCGTTGGGGCCCAGCACTTTGGAAAGCGTATCTATTGCGCTGGCGAGCATTTCAGAAAACACACCCTTCCCCTTCCATGGATATGAAACGCCTATAGGTAAATGCAAATGTATCGATCGTTTGTGGAACGGGCATATTGTCGTCAGGCAACACCGAACACGATTGCAAGAGCACCGCATAGAGCATAATTTTGGTATTGTGAGAGAAAAGTGATCAGGCGGCATCTAATTTCGAAGTAAACAGCGGCCGCCGACACACGCTAAAGCGCTCCGCCCTCTCCGGG
>Ga0187845_1000016_pt1 | contig 93274 bp, 86 predicted proteins | sample SpaLakP09_SKY_68_FD_134515 | JGI IMG/M metagenome (GOLD analysis project Ga0187845, IMG submission 134515) | Oligotrophic lake water microbial communities from Sparkling Lake, Wisconsin, USA - SP09_SKY_68 | ecosystem: Environmental > Aquatic > Freshwater > Lake | place: USA: Sparkling Lake... | reverse complement strand
TGAAGAACAAGGCGGGCACCGTCGCCATGGCGCGCACGTCGAATCCGAACTCCGCCACCGCGCAGTTCTTCGTCAATGTGGTGGATAATCCGAACCTCGACTACCCGCAGCCCGATGGCAACGGTTATGCCGTCTTCGGCAAAGTGGTGGAAGGCATGGACACGATCGACAAGATCAAGACCACGCCGACCACGGCGTACGGCGCCATGCGCAACGTGCCCCCCGCGCCGATCGTGATCGAGTCCGCCACGGTCGTCACCAAGTAAGCACCCGCGCCTGGCGCGCGGCAATCACCGTCACCGCACAGAGGTAACCCATGAGCAAGGTACAACTCCAAACGACGCAAGGCGTCATCACCATCGAACTGGACGCCGAAAAGGCGCCCAAGACCGTGGAGAATTTTCTGTCGTACGTGCGCAAGGGCCACTATGACAACACCGTCTTTCACCGCGTGATCAAGAACTTCATGATCCAGGGCGGCGGCTTCGAGCCGGGCATGAAGCAGAAGGACACCGATGCGCCGATCGAGAACGAAGCCGGCAACGGCCTGAAGAACGATCGCTACACCGTTGCCATGGCGCGCACCAACGCGCCGCACTCGGCCACGGCCCAGTTCTTCATCAACGTGGTCGACAACGACTTCCTGAACTTCAGCTCGCCCACGCCGCAGGGCTTCGGCTACGCCGTGTTCGGCAAGGTCGTGGAAGGCACCGACGTGGTCGACGCCATCAAGGGCGTGCGCACCGGCAGCTCGGGCTTCCACCAGGACGTGCCGCTGGAAGACGTGGTGATCGAGAAGGCAACGATCGTCGAGTAAATCGACTCCCTCGTTCCGACCGGACCGCGGCATGCCGCTCAAGGTGAACGTAGCCATCCGACGCGCATGACCGCATCCACCCGCACGCCGGCGGACGCACCGATCGCGGTGCCTTCGCCGGCGTGGTTCATTTCCGACCTGCACCTGACGCCGGGCATGCCGCGCACGCTCGCGGCGTTCCAGCGCGTGCTGGACCTGGCCCGCGTGCAGGCGCGGGCGCTGTTCATACTCGGGGATTTCTTCGAATTCTGGGTCGGCGACGAAGAGACCGACACCCCGTTTGCCGCGGACGTGGCAGCCGCGTTGCGTGCGCTGTCCGCTTCCGGCGTGGCCGTCTACCTGATGCACGGCAATCGCGATTTCCTGATCGGCCAGCGCTTTGCGGCCGCCGCCGGGGCCACGCTGCTGCCCGACCCGACCGTCATTGTCTGCGCCGGCCAGCGCATCGTGCTCAGCCACGGCGACATGCTGTGCACCGACGACGCGGGCTATATGCGCTTTCGCCGCTGGACGCGCAAGCGCTGGGTGCAGCGGCTATTCCTGCTGCTGCCGCTTGCGGCCCGGCAGGCCATCGCGCGGCGCCTGCGCGCCGACAGCGAAGCCGGGCGCGCCCGCCAGGACAAGCACGCCGCCCCGCCCACCTACGGCGACGCCGCGCCGGGCGAGGTCGACGCCCTGCTGGCCGCACACGGCGCGCCGATCCTGATTCATGGCCACACGCATCGGCCCGCACGCCACCAGCACGCGGGCGGCGTGCGCTGGGTGCTGACCGATTGGGATCTGGATGGCCATCATCCCCGGGCCGCGGTGCTGGTGCTCGACGCCGACGGATTCAGCGTGCTGCCGCAGACGGCAAACACGGCGCAGGCGGACTAACAGCCATGCGCATCCGCGGGCCTGCAGCACCGCGCCGCACGGCGTGCCAGTCGGTCACTTCATCAGCTTGCGCAGCTCGCTTGCGTCGAAACGATCGTTCGGGGTGTTCTCGAGATGTTCGCCGAGGCGGTCGAGCGCGGCCAGCACGGCCTCGATGCGGTCATGCTGTTTGGCCGCGTTGTCGATCAGGCTCTTGAGCGCCAGCGATACGGGATCGTCGGCATTCGGCGTAATGCCGTAGGCCGAGAATTCCTGCTTGGCGGCCTGCTGGGTCGCCGGCGCATCGGGCATGATGATGCGCGCCGGGATCCCCACGGCGGTGGCGCCCGGCGGCACCGGCTTGAGCACCACGGCGTTCGATCCCACGCGCGCGCCCTCGCCCACCTCGAATCCGCCCAGCACCTTCGCCCCGGCGCTGACCACCACGCCGGCGCCCAGCGTGGGATGGCGCTTCTGGCCCTTGTAGAGCGACGTGCCGCCCAGCGTCACGCCCTGATAGATGGTGCAGTCGTCGCCAATCTCGGCGGTCTCGCCGATCACCACGCCCATGCCATGATCGATGAACACGCGACGTCCGAGCTTGACCGCGGGATGAATCTCGATGCCGGTCAGCCAGCGCGACCAATGCGAGATCCAGCGCCCCAGCCAGTGAAATCCGGCGCGCCAGCACGCATTGGCCACGCGATGAAAGATCACAGCATGCAAGCCGGGATAGCACGTCAGCACTTCCAGGCGGCTGCGGGCGGCGGGGTCGCGCCGCATGATGGCGTCGATATCTTCCTTCAGGCGAGTGAACATCTTTGTCGTGTCGTGTTGCCATGCCTTGAGCGCCGTTGGCACGCGGAGCATGCGAACGGTCGCCGGCGCGGTCATAAGCCGGTCATGCGCGGGTTGCTGGATCTGGGGGACAGCCGGGGCGCGTGCGAGCAGGGAGTGTAAGAGATTTATGCGCCTGCCGCCGGCCATGTGGCCATCAGGGCTTTTCGGAACGCCGCGGCTTCAACATCGCGCCAGGCGCCGTGCGCAGCCATGCGTGCCCCGCCCGCCGCGTGCTGCGGGGTCGGAGCCGACCTGCCTGGAACCTGCCTGAATCGGAATCACGGATCAGCCTTTATCGTTGCCGATTACCCGGGGCTCGTCGTGGCCACCATCGTCGTCACCGGCGCCTTTGCCATCATGCGGCGCGCGCGCCAGCAGCATGCACTTGGCCACTCCGCGCAGAATGTTGACCTCCTCGCGCTCGAGGCCCGCGCGCGCAAACATGCGCCGCAGCCGCGGCATCAGCTCGCGCGGATTGGCGGGATCGAGGAAGCCGATCGCCGCCAGCCCGGCCTGCAGATGACCGAACATCGATTCGATCTGTTCAGCCGTGGCCGGCTCGCCAGCATAGCCGATATTGGGCAGGCCGTCCGACGCGGCGCCCGGCGCATCCTGGGCCTCCGGCAACGCCAGCCGCATCTCGTAGGCGATCAGTTGTACGGCCTGCGCCAGGTTCAGCGACGCGTAGGCCGGATTGGCCGGGATATGGGTCACCGCCGAGCAGCGCAGCACCGCTTCGTTGGGCAGGCCGTAGCGCTCGTTGCCGAACACGAACGCGATTTCGCCGGCGCGGTCGGCGACCAGCATCTTGCGCGCCTGCGCCGCAGCCATGCGCGGCAGCAGGCGCGGCGGGCCAAATTCGCGCTGCCGCGCGGTCATCGCCACGGCAAACGCGGTGCCCGCCAGCGCGGTCTCGAGCGAATCGACGATGCGCGCGCCAGCCAGCACGTCGTCGGCGCCACTGGCCATGGCGACGGCGTCCGGATGCGACTGCACGTCGGGCTCGCGCGGCGAGATCAGCACCAGGCTGCCCGGCACATCGCCGAAACCCATCGTCTTCATGGCGCGCGCCACCGAGCCGACGTTGCCGGGATGGCTGGTCTCGACCAGCACCACGCGGACACGCGAAAAAATGTCCGACGGATCACTCGAAACGGCCGGCGCCGGCGGCTGGCCTGGCTGGGAATTCAATGCTTCAGTCATTCGGGTAGGGTCCGTCCGCAACGATGCGCAAGCGTCGACTCGTGCGACGGGCCGGGTTCCTATACAATGCAGCCTTCAAATTGCGGCGCGGCGCCTTGACTGGCGACGCGCCTCGTTCTTCTACAATCCGTTGTGTTGTTCGGCCGATGCCGGGCAGATCGTGCGCATACGCCATGCCTGGCGCTGCTTTGCGCCGAGACGCGCCCCATCCGCCGTCTGGAGAGATTCATGCATCCGATGCTCAATATCGCCGTCAAGGCGGCCCGCAAGGCGGGTTCCATCATCAACCGCGCGTCCATCGACGTCGATCTGGTGCGCGTTTCGCGCAAACAACACAACGATTTCGTGACCGAGGTCGATCGCGCCGCCGAGGCGAACATCATCGAGGTCATCCGCACCGCCTACCCCGAGCACGCCATTCTAGCGGAAGAGTCCGGCCAGTCCTGGGCCGAGGGCGAAGAGCAGAACGAATACACCTGGGTGATCGATCCGCTGGACGGCACCACCAACTTCATTCACGGCTTTCCGCAATATGCAGTGTCGATCGGCCTGCTGCACAAGGGCGTGCCCTCGCAGGCCGTGGTCTATGACCCGACCCGCGACGAGCTGTTCACCGCCAGCAAGGGCGCCGGCGCGTTTTTGAACAACCGCCGCATCCGCGTGACGCGCCGCGACAAGCTGGCCGATTGCCTGATCGGCACCGGCTTTCCGTTCCGCGATCTCGAAGGCGTCGAGGAATACCTGGAGATGTTCGCGCTGATGACGCGCAGCTGCGCCGGTCTGCGCCGCCCGGGCGCGGCCGCGCTGGATCTGGCCTACGTGGCATGCGGCCGTCTCGACGGTTTCTTCGAGCGCGGCCTGAAGCCGTGGGACATGGCGGCCGGCATGCTGCTGATCACCGAAGCCGGCGGCCTGGTCGGCAACTACGCGGGCGAATCGCGCCAAATGGAACAGGGCGAGGTGCTCGCCGGCAATCCGAAGGCGTTCGCCCAGATGGTGCGTCTGCTGTCGCCCTATTCGCTGGACAACGCCAAACCGGCGGCCAAGCCGCTCGCCGAGTAATCGAGTCACGGCGCATCCTCGCGGGCAGCGGCACGGCTGCCCGTGCGCCACGGTCCAGACCAGCAAAAGCGCACTCGGTGCAATGCCGACGATCGTCGCCAAGAAGGTCAGTGCGATCCACGCAAACTCGCTGAAAACGCCGCCCCGCGCGCGACATTCCCCGCCAGCCCGCTGCCGCTGACCGATTTCAAACACGGCGCGTCCGAGTGGCAAACCCGCTCCGCCGTCGACGCAACATCCCCGGCACCGGTCCAGAATCCAAAAAAAAGCGAAGAATCTCATTCGAGAATGAGACTCGGGGATCGGTCGGCGGTCGTGGGCTGGCAGTAAAATGCCGCTTTGCGTCGCGGCCCGGCCGGGAGCGCTGCCGGCACAGCCGCAGCGCCCGGCCAGGATCCGCGGCTACCGATATATCGGCAACCCCATTCGGGGCGTTGCCCGCGAGGAATGCATGTCCGCAGAAACCCTTTCCAATCCCGCCGCGCCAGCGGATGAACCGCTCGACAACGCCGACGGCGCGTTTTCCGCCGCCGCGCTGGCGGCCGCCGAAGGCGCCGACAACGGCACGAGCGGCCCGCGCGGCACGAAGTCCACCAAGGCAGACAAGGCGGACAAGGCCGACAAACAGACGCCAATGATGCAGCAGTACATGCGCATCAAAGCGGACCACCCGGACACGCTGCTGTTCTACCGGATGGGCGACTTCTACGAACTGTTCCACGACGACGCCGAGAAGGCTGCCCGGCTGCTCGACATCACGCTGACCGCGCGCGGCCAGTCGGGCGGCGTGCCGATCCGCATGGCGGGCATCCCGTTTCATTCGGTCGACCAGTACCTCGCCCGGCTGGTCAAGCTTGGCGAATCGGTGGCCATCTGCGAACAGATTGGCGACCCTGCAACCAGCAAGGGGCCGGTGGAACGCAAGGTCGTGCGCATCGTCACGCCCGGCACGCTGACCGACGCCGCGCTGTTGCCCGACAAGGTCGACACCTACCTGATGGCCGTGCATCAGCAGACCACGCGGCGCGGTGTCGGCAAAACCGGCCTGGCATGGCTGAATCTGGCCAGCGGCGAACTGCGCCTGATGGAGTGCGAAGCCGGCGTTCTCGCACGGGAGCTCGAGCGCGTGCGCCCGGCCGAGCTGCTGTATGCGGACGGCATCGAGCTGCCCGCGCTGACCTGCGCCCGCACGCGACTGCCGGAATGGCACTTCGACCAGGAAGCCGGCACGCGCCGTCTGCGCGAGCAGATCGGCGTAGCCAGCCTGGAGCCGTTCGGCTGCGCCGGGCTGGGCGCGGCGCTCGGCGCGGCCGGCGCGCTGCTGAACTACGCGGCGACCACGCAGGGACAATCGCTGCGCCATGTACAAGGCGTGATCGTCGAGCGCGAGTCCGAGTTCGTGGGGCTCGACAGCGCCACGCGTCGCAACCTGGAACTGACCGAGACGCTGCGCGGCGGCGAATCCCCTACCCTGTTCTCGCTGCTGAACACCTGCTCGACCACCATGGGCAGCCGTGCGCTGCGTCACTGGCTGCATCATCCGCTGCGCGACCCGGCGTTGCCGCGCGCACGACAACAGGCAATCGGCACGCTGATCGCCCAGGGCCCGGACACCGTACGCACGGCGCTGCGCAAGCTTTCCGATGTGGAACGCATCACGGCCCGGCTGGCGCTGCTGTCGGCGCGCCCCAGGGATCTTTCGTCGTTGCGCGACACATTGCGCGCGCTGCCAGCGGTGCAGGGTTGCATCACCAACGCCGAAGAATCGGCATTGCTGGCGCAGACGCTGGAAGAACTCGAAATACCGAAGGACTGCCTGGACCTGCTGATCCGCGCCGTGGCCGAGGAACCGTCGACCGTGATCCGCGATGGCGGCGTCATCGCGCGAGGCTACGATGCCGATCTCGACGAACTGCGCGATATTTCCGAAAACTGCGGGCAGTTCCTGATCGACCTTGAAACACGCGAGCGCGAACGCACCGGTATCGCGAACCTGCGCGTCGAATACAACCGCGTGCATGGCTTCTACATCGAAGTCACCAACGGGCAGGCCGACAAGGTGCCCGACGACTACCGTCGCCGCCAGACGCTCAAGAACGCCGAGCGCTACATCACGCCTGAACTGAAAGCCTTCGAGGACAAGGCGCTGTCCGCACAGGACCGCGCATTGGCGCGCGAGAAGCAACTGTACGAGGCATTGCTGCAAGCGCTGTTGCCGCATATCGGCAGCCTGCGCCGCGTGGCGGGCGCGCTGGCGCGCCTCGATGTACTGGCTACGCTGGCCGAGCGCGCGCAGACGCTTGACTGGACCCAGCCGGAACGGGTGAGCGAAAACGTCATCGACATTTCACAGGGCCGTCACCCGGTGGTCGAAGGCCAGCTCGCCGCGGAATCGGTCGCGTTCATCGCCAACGACTGCCATCTGACAGAAGCGCGCAAGCTGCTGCTGATCACCGGCCCCAACATGGGCGGTAAATCGACGTTCATGCGCCAGACCGCGCTGATCGTGCTGCTGGCGTGTGTCGGCGCGTGGGTGCCGGCTCGTCACGCGATCATCGGCCCGGTGGATCGCATCTTCACGCGGATTGGCGCGGCCGACGATCTGGCCGGCGGTCGTTCCACGTTCATGGTCGAGATGACCGAGGCCGCCGGCATTCTCCACAACGCCACGCCGTCGAGCCTGGTGCTGATGGATGAAATCGGCCGCGGCACTTCCACGTTCGACGGCCTTGCACTGGCTTGGGCCATCGCGCGGCATCTGCTGTCGCACAATCGCAGCCACACGCTTTTCGCCACGCACTACTTCGAACTGACACAACTGCCGCAGGAATTTCCGCAAGCGGCCAATGTGCACTTGTCGGCCGTGGAGCACGGCGACGGCATCGTTTTCCTGCACGCCGTCCAGGACGGACCGGCCAGCCAGAGCTATGGCTTGCAGGTCGCGCAACTGGCGGGCGTTCCGCAGCCGGTGATACGTGCCGCGCGCAAGCATCTGGCGTGGCTTGAACAGCAATCGGCCGACGCGACGCCGACGCCGCAGATGGATCTGTTCGCCGCGCCAGCCGCGCCGCCCGACGAGGACATCGACGACGTAGCCGGCGGCGCCGCCGATCACCGCTTGTCGGCGGAACAGACCGCCGCTTTCGAAGCATTGGCCGATCTCGACCCGGACAGCCTGTCGCCTCGCGATGCGCTCGACGCGTTGTACCGGCTCAAGGCGCTGGCGGAGACCGCGCGCAAGGTATGAGCGCCCGGCATCCGGTCCCGCAGGCCGTCGTCATGGCGGTCATCCTGGCCTGCGCGGCAGCGGCTGCGGCGCCCGTTTTCGCGGCTCGCGTCAGCAAGGTGGCGCCGGCGACCAAGGCAGCCGCGCCGATCACCCGGTTGGCGCTGATCGCCGACGTGCCGCAATGGCCGGCGGCAGAAGCCCAGATGACCGCGCTGTTCGATTCGATAAATGCGCAGCAGGTGTCGCTGATCGTGCATGCTGGCGGCATCAAGGGCGATACGGAATCTTGCGGCGACGCGGTGCTGGGCGCGCGCCTGCGCGTGCTCGATGACTCGCCGTTACCGCTGCTCTACGTTCCAGGCGAGACCGACTGGGCGGAATGCCAGAAACCGATCAATGGCCGATTCGATGCGGTGGAACGGCTGAACCGGCTGCGCGAGTTGTTCTTCCCGATCGACAACACGCTGGGGCGGCGCACCTTGCCCGTGGTGCGCCAGTCGGACCAGGCGATGTTCCGGAGCTTTCGCGAGAACGTCCGCCTCGTCATCGGCGATGTGCTCGTGGTGGGGTTGAATCTACCCGGCGACAACAATCACTATCGCAGCGAAGGCGGCCGCAACGGCGAATTCGAAGACCGCCGCGAAGCCAATCGCCAATGGCTGAGCCGCGCATTCTCGGTGGCGGCGCAGCGCGATTTACCCGGCATCGTCGTGATTGCGCATGCCGATCCGCTGTTTGGCAACGGGTGGGAAAAATACGGCAAGCCTTCGTTGCTCGACGGCTTTCTGCGCAGGAAGTCGCGCGATGGATACCTCGAGTTCAAACGGCAACTGCGGGAACTGGCGACGAAGTATGCGGGGCGGGTATTGCTCGTCCATGCCAGCGACAACGGTTTCAGCGTCGACAAACCCCTGCGCGATGCGTCGGGAAAGGTCGTCAACAATTTCACACGTGTCGCGTTGCCGATTGGCACGCCATCGCGCTGGACCGAACTGGTCATCACGCCGGACACACGATCCGTCTTTCAGGTGGAACTGCAGGATGCGCCGGGAGCAAAATAGCCGGAGCGTCACGGCCGCTTGCCGTATGACATTCGCCGTATGACATTCGCCGTATGACACTCGCTGTTTGACACTCGCTCAATGACGTCCGCCCTATGACGCCCATTGTATTGCCCGCCATTTCATCTGATCTGCCTCAAGAGTTGGCATGGGTCGCGAGCGGGGGCCAAGCATAGAAAAAGCCGGCAAATTGCCGGCTTTCTCATTCCGCGATGACCTGTCGCGTATCGCCCAGATTAGCTTGTAGGGATCAGGGATCAGTGCAGGGTTCGCGGGCTTTCCTGGTCGCCGTCTTCGTCTTCGTCGACCACTTCGATTCCCGATGCGCCATGCGCGTGACCGCGCTCGACTTCCTCGGCCGTGGCTTCGCGCACCTCGGAAACCTTGAGCCAGAAGCGCAGCGCCATGCCGGCCAGCGGATGGTTGCCGTCGAGCACCACCTTGTCTTCGGCAACGTCAGTCACCGTGTAGACGATCGAATCCTCGTCATCGCCGTCCTCGGGCACGCCCTCGAACTGCATGCCGACTTCGAGCGGCTCCGGGAAGCGATCGCGCGGCTCGACCTTCACGAGTTCCGCATCGTAGTCACCGAACGCATCGTCGGGTTCGAGCTGCAACTGGGTCTCGAAGCCAGCATCGTGGCCGTCCAGCGCTTCCTCGATCTTGGGGAACGTGCCATCATAGCCGCCGTGCAAGTAGACCATGGGCTCATCGGACTCTTCGATCAGATTGCCCTGCGCGTCCGACAGCTTGTACACCACGGACACCACCGTGTTCTTAGCGATTTTCAATTCTTGACTCCATGAGCGATTCCGCATTATACGCGCAGGCCTTGCCTGCGGGACCCATTGATCCCGACGCGCCGCTCACGCTGCTCGGGGGCATGACCCCCGCGGCCTTCATGCGTGATATCTGGCACCGCAAACCATTGCTGATTCGACAGGCTGTGCCTGGAATCGTGCCACCTGTGTCGCGCGAAGCGCTTTTTGATCTGGCCGATCAAGAGGATGTTGAATCACGACTGGTGTCGTACTTTCGCAACCGTTGGAAGCTCGAGCACGGTCCCTTCGCCGAAGACAATCTCCCGTCGCGCAAGACCAACAAATGGACCCTGCTGGTACAGGGCGTCAATCTGCACAACCAGGCCGCCGCAGACCTGATGAGCCAGTTCCGCTTCATACCGGATGCGCGGCTCGACGACGTCATGATCAGTTATGCAACCGATGGCGGCGGCGTGGGGCCGCACTTCGATTCCTACGACGTGTTCCTGCTGCAAGTATCGGGCCGCCGCCATTGGCGGATTTCGTCACAGACCAAGCTGGATCTGATTCCGGACATGCCGCTGAAGATCCTCGCCGACTTCAGCGCCGAGCAGGAATGGGTACTCGAACCGGGCGACATGCTTTACCTGCCGCCGCAGTACGCGCATGACGGCGTCGCGCAGGGCGAATGCATGACCGCCTCGATCGGCTTCCGGGCCCCCGCCTATCGCGAGCTGGCAGGCCATTTTCTGGCCTGGCTTTCGGAGACCGTGGAAGGCAACGAGGAACTTGATGGCCGCTACGCCGACGCAGGCGAGAGTGCGACTTCCACGCCAGCGCAACTGCCTCCCGGGCTGGCCCGCGCCGTGTCCGAAAAGTTGCAGGCGCTCAAGTGGAATTCCGGTATGGTGTCCGAGTTCCTCGGGTCGTATCTGTCGGAGCCGAAACAGTCGGTGCAATTCAACGACGTTGCAGAAATTACGCTCAAGCAGTTCGCAAAACTTGCCAAACAACATGGCGTGGTACTTGCTCCCGGAACGATTGCGCTCTACGATCGCACGCATTTCTTTTTGAACGGCGAAGCGTACGAGCCGCCCGCCCCACTTGCCAAGTGGCTACGGCGGCTGGCAGATCAACGCCAACTGACCGCGGAAGAAGTCGATGCTTGCGCTGCCCTGCCCGATCTGATGGATACGTTCCACGACTGGGCGATGGAAGGGTGGATGCAATTTGCGCCGGTACGGGTGTAATAATGCGTAACAGAGTGAACCGGCAAATTTCGACTGTACACAAGGCGGGAAAACGCGGATATAATCGCCCGCTGGCTAGTACTGTGGACCACTGCACTGTCGGCACCCGGGAGAGCCTCATATTTGCAGTACAAGAGCGATAATTACCGGTAATTATTCATCGCCTGTTTTCGTTTTATTAAAAGTTAAAGGACGAACAATGAAGAAGTCTCTCCTGATCGCATCCCTGCTGGCTGCTGTTGCCCTGGCCGCTTGCGGCAAGAAGGAAGAAGCCGCCGCTCCGGCCGCTGACACCGCTGCTTCGGCTCCGGCCGCTGCCGCTCCTGCTGCTGACGCATCGGCTCCTGCCGCTGCTCCGGCTGCTGATGCTTCGGCCCCGGCTGCTGACGCCTCGGCTCCGGCTGCTGACGCTTCGGCTCCGGCTGCCAAGCAGTAATCGGTTTTTAACCGATTGAAAAAGCCGACCTTCGGGTCGGCTTTTTTATTTCCCGCGATTATCCGGGCCTCCCCACATTCGTGGGGTCAAGGTTTCGGCGATTATGGCCGCACCGGCTGCCAGTCCAATCCTTCGGCCTGATCCGCGATCAGGATCTCCTCGGGCGACACGCCCAGCACTGTAGCCAGCGCTCCCGATGCCAGTTCACGGGTATTGTTTTGCTTGCTCAGATGCGCCGCCACAACACGCGACAGCTTGTCGTGCAGTACCTGCGAAAGAATACTGGCGGCAATATCGTTGGCCAGATGGCCGAAATCCCCACCAATGCGACGCTTCAGTGAAAACGGATAGGCCGAATTACGCAGCATTTCACGGTCGTGATTGCATTCCAGGATCAATGCGTCGACGCCTGCCAGCCGCGCGGTGACATAAGGCGTCTCCATACCCGCATCGGTCAGCACGCCAAGCTTCGCTGCGCCGTCAGTGAGTACAAACCGCAATGGCTCGCGTGCATCGTGCGGCACCGTGTAGGGATGGATCTCGATTCCGCCGATCGCGAATGGATGATCGGCGCAGCACACGCGCACGTCAGCCCGATCCGCGCCGCGCATGTGCGAAGTTGCCAGCCAGGTGCCGTGGCTGGTATGGACCGGCAGCGCATGGCGCGCGGCAAAGGCGTAAGCGGAGCCGACATGGTCGCCATGCTCGTGCGTCACCAGCACAGCGTCGAGCTGGTCGGGTGTCACGCCCAGGCGCGCAAGACGTAACGCCGTCTCCTTGATGCCAAAGCCGCAATCGAGCAGCACGCGCGTCACGGTTGTGCCATCGCTGGCCTCGATCAGCAGCGAATTGCCTTCACTGCCGCTGCCCAAAAAAGCAAAGCGCATCATTGATGCGCTCGCTTGAGGCGATGCCCGACGGCGGGCGCCGTCGGCATCGTTTCGGCTGCATTTGCAGCCATCAGTGCAGCTGTTCGTCCAGCAGCGACAGAATGCGCTTGCTGATGTCGGTATTTTCCGGTTGGCCGGCGTCGTTGAGCACCGTCACCGTGGTGCCGGTGCCACTGCCCTTGAGCGCCACGCGGTACTTCTTCGCGGTCTTGCCGTCGTTGGCCTTGGTGAAGATCTTCGAGAAGAAGCCACGATCGTCCACGGCCTGCTTCGGATCCACATAGCGGACGTAGTACAGGCCCTGCGCGCGATCGCGATCCTCGACGGTGAAGTTCACGCGATCGAGCGACAGTCCCACCGAGCGCCATGCGCGGTCGAACGGCTCGGGCAACTGCAATGCCGGGGTGCCATTAACCTGGCTCAGGAACGACTTGCTGTCCGCGCTCGCCGCTGCCCCGGTGGCCGCTGCGGCAGCCGCGCCGGTGGGAGCGGCGGCCGCCGCCGATGCGCCATTCGCGGGAGCGGCGCCGATGCCGGCCGGCGTCGGATTCTTCGCCATCATGTCGGCCTGCTCCTTCTGCACGCCCAGGCGCTGGGCCAGGCGCGACAGGAATTCGGCTTCGAGCTCGGGATCAGCAGGACGCGGCGTCCAGACCGTGGTGGACTTGTCGATGCCGGTCAGCTGTTCTTGCGCACCGCGATGGCTGATAAACACTTCAAGCTGACCGTTCTGTGCACGCTCCACGCGCGTACGGAACTTGTCGCGCTCGGAGGTCGAGTACAGGCCGTCGAAAACCTTGCCGATCGTGTTACGGATGATGTCCTGCGGAATCTTGGCGCGATTCTCCGCCCAGTCGGTTTCCATGATCCCGGTCTGCGGCGAATCCTGCGTCAGCAGGAAGCCGTTTTCCTGCCAGAAACCGCGCAGCGACTCCCACAGTTGGTCGGCGCGCATGCCGTTGCTGATCACCAGCCAGCGCTGGTTGCCGTCGCGCTCCATGCGGATGCCCTGCGCGCTCGGCAGCACGTTGTTGGCCGGTTCCGCTTCACGCGTCTTGTTGGCCTGCTGGTAGGTCGACAGCGTCGAGGTACCGGCCGCGTCGGGCACGGTATAGCGGCGATCGCCTTCCAGCTTGGTCAGGTCCGGCGGAATGTCCAGCGATGCGGTCTTCTTGCCCTGGGACTTGTAGTCGATCTTGTCGGGCTGCATAGCCTCGTTGATGCTGCTGCAGCCGGCAATCAGCGTCAGCGCCAACACGGGCGCAACCACTGCGACGCGGCGAACTTGCGTCGCGGCGCGACGGTTAAGCTTCTGTTTCATTGACACGTAATCCTGGTTTCAAGAATCGGCAAATAGCCGAACGTTCAGCCGGCGAATTTCAGCCCAGCAGGCCAGCCGCTGCCAGCGCGCGGCGCACGGTTTCGTGTTGACCTTCGGCCAGCGGGGTCAACGGCAGGCGGATACCGCCTTCCATCTTGCCCATTTGCTGGAGCGCCCACTTTACGGGGATCGGGTTGGCTTCCACGAACATGGCGCGATTCAGGTCGATCAGCTCCATGTGCAGACGGCGAGCCGTCACCACATCGCCCTTGAGCGCGGCCATGCACATTTCGTGCATCTTGCGCGGCGCGACGTTGGCGGTGACCGAGATGTTGCCATGACCGCCCAGCAGGATCAGCGCCACCGCCGTCGGATCATCGCCGCTATAGATCGCAAACCCTTGCGGCGCGCCCTTGATCAATTGCGCGGCACGATCGATATTGCCGGTGGCTTCCTTGACGCCGACGATACCCGGCACCTGCGCCAGGCGCAGGATGGTCTCGTTGGTCATGTCCGCCACGGTACGGCCGGGCACATTGTAAAGCAGCACCGGCAGTTCCACGGCTTCCGCAATGGTGCGGAAATGGCGGTACATGCCTTCCTGCGTCGGCTTGTTGTAGTACGGCACGACCTGCAGCGAGGCGTCCGCGCCCACCTTCTTGGCAAAGGCCGTCAGCTCGATCGCTTCGCGCGTGGAATTGCCGCCGGTGCCGGCGATGATCGGCACCCGTCCGGCCGACTGTTCAACGGCGACGCGGATCAGTTCGCAGTGTTCCTCGACGTTGACGGTCGGCGACTCGCCCGTGGTCCCCACGATCACGATGCCATCGGTGCCTTCCGCCGCGTGCCAGTCGATGAGGGAGCGCAGGGCCGGAAAATCCAGGCTGCCATCCTCATGCATCGGGGTGACGATGGCCACGATGCTGCCGGTAATCTGTGTCATAGCTCTGGGAAGTCGGAATTTCGAACAACCGGGATTGTACCGGAACCCTTAGTACGTTCGCGCCCCCTATCAATGAGGGAAAACGTTAGCGCAGGTAACGTGTGGCGAGGCGGTGGCGCTGACACCGCCCGGGCCGGCGCGCAGGCGTCACACGGGCAGCTGGTAGCGCGCCGGCGGCACTTGCCGGCCGGCCTCGGGCGTGGCGCCGAGGTCTTCACGCACGGCGCAGATGCGCTGCACGAAAGCCACGCGCGGCGCTTCCAGTGTGCCGTCCTCATAGCCGATCACGCGCAGGGTCCCGCGCACCACATCGAGCAGTTCACCGGGATTGAGCAGGAAATCCGGGCGCGACGGCTTGCCCACGGTTTCGTTGCCCGCCGCAAAGGTCTCGTAGATCAACACGCCGCCCGGCGCCACGGCCCGCAGCAGATGCGGCCAGAGCGGACGATGCAGATAGTTCGTGACGACCACCGCATCGAAAGGACCGGTATCGTCAAGCGGCCACGCGCCCTGCTCCAGATCGGCCACGCGACCCTCGACGCCGTCCGGCAGGCTGCCAACTGCCGCGGCGTCGCGATCGACAGCCAGCACGGCAAAGCCGCGCTGCGCCAGCCATGCGGCGTGCCTGCCGCTGCCGCAGGCGAGATCGAGCACGCGGCCGCCGGGCCGGATCAGATGCGCCCAGCGGGTCAGCCAGGTGGAAGGTGCGCCAGTTGGGAAGTGTGTCGGAATCATGCGGGACTAACAGTCGGCAACGGGATTGCGCAGGCCGGCACGAGTGAACCGGAAACACGCGAACCGGGAACAGGTGCCCCGGCGACACGCGAACCGATGGCCGTCACTGCAGCACCATCAGCACCGGCCGCAGCATCAGTTCGACGAGCGACAGCAACGCGGTCATCACCGGCTGCATCCAGATCTGCGTGATGACGCCAGCCGCCACCAGCGCCAGCACGATGAAGATGCCGTAGGGTTCGATGCGGGCAACCGCTTCGGCGGCCCGGCGCGGCAGAAACGCCGTCAGCACGCGTCCGCCATCGAGCGGCGGAATCGGAAACAGATTGAACGCGGCCACGACCGTATTCACGATCACGCCGGCGCGCACCATCTGACTCCAGAACGGCTCCTGGACCTGCGCCAACGAAAGCCCCACGGCCACCAGCGCCCAGAAAAACGCCTGCACGATATTGCTGGCGGGGCCAGCCAGCGCCACCCACATGCCATGCCAGCGCGGGTTGCGCAGATGGCTGAACACCACGGGCACGGGCTTGGCGAAGCCGAACACGAATTGCCCGGCGGTCAGGAAGTAAAGCAGCAACGGCACCGCCACCGTGCCGATCGGGTCGATATGCCGTATCGGATTGAGGCTGACGCGCCCCAGCCGCCAGGCCGTATCGTCGCCGAAATACTTGGCGACATAACCGTGCGCCGCCTCGTGCAGCGTGATGGCAAACAACACGGGCAAGGCATAAACAGCGAAAGTCTGGACGAGCGAGGAATCCATGCGGCCTATTCTATTGGGCTACCGGAGCGCCAGGCTGTCCGGTATGTCGGCGTATTGCGCGCCATGTATCAAAAACGCAGCCATCAGGACAAGCTAGGCGGCTGCGGCATTCAGTCCGAATCGTTCGATGTCGCCGCGCCCCACACGGATCAACTCCGGTTCGCCGCTGGTCAGGTCGATCACCGTGGTCGGCTGGGCTGGCGCGGGGCCGCCGTCGATCACCAGGTCGAGCCGCTTTTCCAGCCTGGCGCGGATTTCTGACGGATCGTTCATCGGCGCTTCGTCGCCAGGCATCTGCAGCGTGGCCGAAATCAGCGGCTGGCCCAGTTCGCCCAGCAATGCCAGCGCGACCGCATGCTCGGGCACGCGCACGCCAATCGTCTTGCGCGCCGGATGCGACAGGCGCCGCGGCACTTCCTTGGTGGCTTCGAGAATGAACACGTAGGGGCCGGGCGTGGCGCCCTTGATCCAGCGGTATTGCCGGTTGTCGACCCGCGCGAAGTTGCCGAGTTCCGAGAGGTCGCTGCACATCAGCGTCAGATGGTGACGGTCGTCGATTTCGCGCAACCGGCGTAGCCGCTCGACCGCGGCCTTGTCGTCAAGCTGGCAGGCCAGCGCGTAGCTGGAATCGGTAGGCAGCGCGATCAGGCCGCCCTGGCGCACGATCTGGGCGGCCTGCTTGATCAGCCGCGCCTGCGGGGTGTCCGGATGGATTTCGAAGTACTGTGACATGGGGCGCGGAAATAACCTTGGAAAAGGACGCAGGTCACCAATCGTGCCAGACCGGCGTGACGTCGGAGGGCAGCGGCGGCAGCGTGCCGAGCTCCACGCGGCCTTCGCCGGGACCGTGGAAATCCGACCCGCGCGACGCCATCAGGCCGTAGCGCCGCGCCACGTCGGCATAACGCCGGAACTGGTCGGGCGTGTGGCTGCCGGTCACGACCTCGACGGCGCGTCCGCCCAGCTCGGTGAATTCGTCGAACAGCGCGTCGTGCTGGGTGTCGGTGTAGTTGTAGCGGCCCGGATGGGCCATCACGGCGATGCCGCCCGCGGCGCGGATCCAGCCGACCGCCTCGGACAGGCGTGACCAGCGGTGCGGCACAAAGCCGGGGCGACCTTCCGACAGATATTCGCTGAATACGTCGCCGATGGTCTTGCAACGGCCTTCGTCGACCAGCCAGCGTGCAAAGTGGGTGCGCGAGATCAGGTCCGGGTTGCCGACATAGCGCAACGCGCCTTCATAGGCGCCGGGAATCCCGACCTTTGCCAGCGCCTCGCCGATGTCCTGCGCGCGCCGCGCGCGGCCATCGCGGGTCTTGGCCAGTCCGTCGATCAAATCGGGATGGAACGGGTCGATCTGCAGGCCCACGATGTGCACCGTCTGCCCGGCCCACGTAACCGAAATCTCGACGCCCGGCACATAACGCATGCCCAGCGCCTCGGCGGCGGCGCGCGCCTCGGCCTGGCCGCCGACTTCGTCGTGGTCGGTCAACGCCCAGAACTGCACACCGCCGGCATGGGCAAGCGCAGCCACGTCGGACGGCGGCAGCATCCCGTCGGACACGGTCGAATGGCAGTGCAGGTCGGCGTTGATGTCGTGCGCGTTTTTCATGGGGGCCATTCTACTCCCGACAGGCGTTTTTAGCCCTCCCGGCAAAGGTGGCGTGTCCGGATTGCCGCCCTGTGCAAGGTATGATGGGGCCCTGTTTCAAGACTCCCCAGCCCGCCATGTCCACCGCTCCCCTCGCCCACCCCCATGAACCCGTCCGGACCGATGTGCTGATCGTCGGCGCGGGGCCGGTGGGCCTGTTCGCGGCGTTCCAGGCCGGCGTGCTGGGGCTCAAATGCGAACTGATCGACGTGCTGGACCGCGCCGGCGGGCAGTGCACCGAGCTCTACCCCGAAAAGCCGATCTACGACATTCCGGCCGTGCCCGGCTGCCTGGCCCAGGATCTGGTCGATCGGTTGCTCGAACAATGCGCGCCGTTCGCATTTCCGATGCACTTCAGCCAGCGCGCAGATTCTGTCACCGACATCACGGACGCCGACGGCCATCCCCGCATGCTGGTGACCACCGATGCGGGCAAGCGCTTCGATGTCGCCGCGGTGCTGATCTGCGCCGGTGCGGGTGCCTTTGCGCCGCAACGCGTGTCGCTGCCGGAAGCCGCCGCGCTCGAAGATCGCCACGTGCATTACGCGGTGCGCGATGTGTCGCGTTTTGCGGGCAAGCGCGTGATCGTGGCCGGCGGCGGCGATTCCGCACTCGACTGGGCGCTGGCGCTGCGCAAGGTGGCCGCGCGCGTGACATTGCTGCATCGACGCGAGGGTTTCCGCGCCGCCGATCACACGGTCAATGCGATGCGCGCGGCGGTCGAAGCCGGGGTAATGGATTTCGTGGTCGGCATGCTCGGCAGCCTGCAGACCAGCGACACCGGCGCACTTACGCATGCCGGCATCAAGACGCGCGATGGCGAAAGAACGCTGGAAACCGACGAACTGGTGGCTCTGTACGGGCTGGTTTCCGAGCCCGGCCCGATCGCCCAATGGGATCTGGACATGCGCGCGGGCCGCATCGCCATTGAAGACACCACCACGTATGAAACCTCGCGCCGCGGCATCTTCGCGGCAGGCGACATCGCGGTATATCCGAACAAGCAGAAGCTGATCCTGTCGGGCTTCCACGAAGCCGCGCTGGCGCTGCGCAAGGCATACCACTACGCGTTTCCCAACAAGCCGCTGGTGCATATGCATACCAGCAACAACCCCGCCCTGAAAGAAAAGCTGACCCACGGCTGAACGGCTTGGCCGCGGCCATTGCGAGCCAGCGTCCGATGCAACGCGCCGCGCTCAGCGCAGAAAATCCTCGATCAGTTTCGCCACGACCTGCGGCTGATCGTGATGCAGCATGTGGCCGGCGTCGTCGACGAACACTTCACGAAAATCGGGGAACGCGCGAAAGCGCTCGCGGAATTCGTCGATGTCCTGCTTGTGCGCGATGTGCTTGAGAGTTGCCGAATCGCGTGCCTCCACATGCAGCACCGGCGCCGTGACCTTGGCCCAGATGGCCATGATCTCGTCGATGCGGTACAGCGTCGGATTCGTCATCTTGTGCGCGGCGTCGCCGAGGATCTCCCAACGTCCCTGCTCATTGCGGCGCGACCAGTGCGCGGCCAGAAACGCGGCGCGGTCGTCCGGCAGGCGCGGATTGGTCTTCTGCAACCGTGCCGCCACCGCGGCCTCGCTGTCGTAGGTCTTCAGCACGGGCGGCTCGCGCAACTCGTCGAGCCAGCGCAGCAGGCGTCCCGGCGCCTGCTCGGGCCGCGTGCGCGTCAGCCCAAAACCTTCCAGATCGACCACGCGCCGTACGCGCTCCGGCCGCACGCCCGCATAAATGCAGGCGACATTGGCGCCCATACTGTGTCCGACCAGATCCACCTGGCCATCGGGCTGATAGTGGTCCAGCAGCGCCTCGAGATCGGCCACATAGTCGGGAAACCAGTATGACTGCGTGCCCGGATAGCGCGTGGGATGGTCCGTTTCGCCAAACCCGCGCCAATCCATCGCGATCACATGCCAGTCGTGCTGAAATGCGTCGACCAGGAACTGGAACGACGCCGCCACATCCATCCAGCCGTGCAGCATGAACAACTTCGGCGCACCGGCTTGCCCCCATTGGCGCACGTGCGTGCGCAGGCCGCGCAGCGTGATAAATTCGGAACGCGAAGTTTCCGTGATGGTCATGGTGTCTACCCTCTGTGCCCAGGTCTTCTTATGCGCGCACGGCATGGCCACGCGGCGGCCCGGATAAAAATAGAACGATCGTTCGCTTGCCGGATTATAGCCATAACGCCAAATCCCGCGCAGGCCACAACCATGGAGACATTGCATGACCGCCTTGCCGGCCACGCGTCGTGACGACTATCACGCGCTGTACGAATCGTTCCGCTGGAACGTGCCCGAGCACTTCAACCTGGCCGATGTCTGCTGCACACGCTGGGCGCGCGACCCGGCCACGGCGTCCCGCATCGCGGTCCACACCGAACACGAAGACGGCAGGCGCGCGTCATACACCTACGCCCATATCCAGGCCGAAGCCAACCGGCTGTCGCGCGCGTTGCGCGAAATCGGCGTGCGGCGCGGCGATCGTGTCGCGATCGTGATGCCGCAGCGTATCGAGACCGTGATCGCCGGGATGGCGGTCTACCAGCTCGGCGCGATTGCCATGCCGCTGTCGATGCTGTTCGGGCCCGAAGCGCTGGCGTACCGCATCGATCATAGCGAGACGCGCGTGGCAATCGGCGACGAGACGTCGATCGACAACCTGCTGGCGGCGCGGCCCGAATGCCCGACGCTCAAAACGCTGATCGGGGTGGGCGCGGCCACCGGACGCGGCGATCTGGACTGGGATGTGCTGCTGGCCGCGCAGCTGCCCGAATTCACGGCCGAACAAACCAAGGCCGACGAAGCGGCGGTGCTGATCTACACCAGCGGCACCACCGGGCCGCCCAAGGGCGCGGTGATCCCGCACCGCGCGCTGATCGGCAATCTGACCGGTTTCGTCTGCTCGCAGAACTGGTATCCGCAGGACGACGACGTGTTCTGGAGCCCCGCCGACTGGGCCTGGACCGGCGGGCTGTGGGACGCCCTAATGCCAGCGCTCTATTTCGGCAAGCCGATCGTCGGCTATCAGGGCCGTTTTTCGGCCGAGCGCGCGTTCGAGCTGCTCGAACGGTATGGCGTCACCAACACGTTCCTGTTTCCCACCGCGCTCAAGCAGATGATGAAGGCGTGCCCGTCGCCAGCGCAGCGCTACCAGCTGAAGCTGCGCGCGATCATGAGCGCGGGCGAAGCGGTTGGCGAGACCGTGTTTTCGTGGTGCCGCGAAGCGCTCGGCGTGACCGTCAACGAGATGTTCGGCCAAACCGAGATCAACTATATCGTCGGCAACTGCACCGCGCAGAATGACGACGCGCATCTTGGCTGGCCCGCGCGGCCCGGATCGATGGGACGCCCCTACCCTGGCCATCGCGTGGCGGTGATCGACGAAGACGGCAAACCGTGTGCGCCCGGCGAAGACGGCGAAGTGGCCGTATGCGCAAACGACATCCACGGCCATCCGGACCCGGTCTTCTTCCTCGGTTACTGGAAGAACGAAGCCGCCACGGCCGGCAAGTATGCGGAATACGACGGCATGCGCTGGTGCCGCACCGGGGACCTGGCGCGCGTCGACGCCGATGGCTACCTCTGGTATCAGGGCCGCGCCGACGACGTATTCAAGTCATCGGGCTACCGAATCGGACCGAGCGAAATCGAAAACTGCCTGCTCAAGCATCCAGCCGTATCGAACTGCGCCGTGGTGCCGTCGCCCGATCCCGAGCGCGGCGCCATCGTCAAGGCGTTCATCGTGCTGACGCCTTCCATCGCGAGGTCGTTCGATAACGACGCGGCGCTCGTGAGCGAACTGCAGCAGCACGTGCGCGGCCAGCTGGCGCCTTACGAATATCCGAAGGCGATCGAATTTATCGACCAGTTGCCGATGACGACGACCGGCAAGATCCAGCGCCGCGTGCTGCGTTTGATGGAACAGGAGCGCGCGCAGAAGGGCGCGGCGGGCTAGCCGGCCGAAGCCGTCAGCCACGCCAGTTCGTCCTCGTCGAAACCGGCCGCGCGCCGGGCTTCGAGATTGAACGGACCGCGCAGCTTGGGCGCGCGGTACTGCGCGGCCAGTTGCGCATACGTGGCCACGGGCTCCAGCCCGCGTTGGGCGCACAGCCAGCGATACCAATGGTTGCCGATGGCCACATGCCCGACTTCGTCGCGCAGGATGATGTCGATGATGGCTGCAGCCGCGGCGTCGCCCGCTTCGGCCAGTTTGGCGCGCACCGGCGGCGAGGCGTCGAGCCCGCGCGCTTCCAGCGTGCGCGGCACCAGCGCCATGCGCGCCAACACATCGCCTGACGTTTTGTCGGTCATTTCCCAGAGACTGTTGTGCGCGGGAAAATCGCCATAGGACGCCGCCAGCGTCTCAAGGTGATCGGCCAGCAGGCTGAAGTGGTACGCCTCTTCGTCGGCCACGCGCAGCCAGTCGCGGTAATAGTCGAGCGGCATGCCCGGAAATCGCCACACCGCGTCCAGCGCCAGATTGATCGCATTGAATTCGATATGGCACAGCGCGTGGATCATGTTGGCGCGACCGGCCACGGTGTGGATCGAGCGCCGGCGCTCGACCTGCTGCGGCGGCACCAGTTCCGGCCGCGCCGGACGGCCCGGCACCCGGGTCGGATCTGCCACAAGACACTCATCCGGATCGATCACGATGCCCGCACCGACCCGCAGCGCCGCGTACAGCGAGCGCGCCGCGGCCACCTTGGCCCTGGCATCGGTCATGCATAACACTTCCAGCGCGCGGCGGCGGGCGGAAAGTGGCGGTTCAGCGATGTCGGCAGGTGCGATCACTGGCATAGGCGTAAAATTCGGGAAGCCGCCATTGTAGAGCCTGGCTGAAACCATGCCGGCATCGGATTCCGGCGCCTTGCCTGACGCTTTGCCCGGCTCTTTTAATCCGCCCGGCGGCCCCCAATTACACCCATTCCTGCAGGAGACCCCATGGCGCTTTACCAGCTCGGCGATATCGCCCCGACCATTCACGACGAAGCCTATGTCGCTGCCGAAGCCACCATCATCGGCAACGTGACGCTCAAGGCGCGTGCCAGCGCCTGGCCGGGCGTGGTGATCCGCGGCGACAACGAACCGATCGTGGTGGGCGAAGACACCAACATCCAGGAAGGCTCGGTGCTGCATACCGATCCGGGCCGTCCGCTGACGCTGGGCGACAAGGTCTCCGTCGGGCACCAGGCCATGCTGCACGGCTGCACGGTTGGCGAAGGTTCGCTGATCGGCATCCAGGCGGTGGTGCTCAATGGCGCCGTAATCGGCAAGGAATGCCTGGTCGGCGCGGGCGCCGTGGTCACCGAAAACAAGGTGTTTCCGGACCGCTCGCTGATCCTGGGCGCGCCCGCCAAGGTAGTGCGCGAACTGACCGACGACGACGTCGCCAACCTCTATCGCAACGCGCAGACCTATGCGCAGCGGCAGGCCGTCTACAAGACCGAACTCAAGCGTATCGGCTGACACTCGCCGACAACGCATCAACGCAACAAAGATCCACAGAACCGTGACTGCTTCCTCCAATCCCGACACCCTCCAGAAATTCCTGTTCGACGCGGCCCCCGTGCGCGGAGAACTGGTCCGCATGGAGGCCACCTGGCAAGAAGTGCTGAACCGGCACGCCTACCCGGCGCCGGTGCGGCGCCTGCTGGGCGAGATGATGGCAGCCGCGGCGCTGCTGTCGGCCAATCTCAAGTTCAATGGCGCGCTGGTAATGCAGCTGCATGGCGATGGGCCGGTGCGCATGCTGGTGGTCGAGTGCCTGTCGGATCTCTCGCTGCGCGCGACCGCCAAGATCGCCGAAAACGCCGAGATCGCCGACGATGCGTCGCTGAAACAGCTCGTCAACGTGCACGGCAAGGGCCGCTTCGCCATCACGCTGGACCCGCAGGACAAGCTGCCGGGCCAGCAGCCCTACCAGGGCATCGTGCCGCTGGCGGACGAACATGGGCCGCTGGCCACCATGACCGAAGTGCTGGAGCACTACATGCAGGCGTCCGAACAGCTGGACACGCGGCTGTGGCTGGCGTCGAACGATCAGGTGGCGGCGGGCATGCTGCTACAGAAGCTGCCCTCGTACGGCGGAACACTCGGCGCCGAAGTCGGCGAGACCGGTGCACCGCTGGACGCCGAAGGCCGCGCGCAGGATCTCGATACATGGGATCGCGCCTGCCAGTTGGGCGCCACGCTGAAAGCGGACGAACTGCTGGCGGAATTGCCGGAAACGCTGCTGCGACGCCTATTCTGGGAAGAGCTGCAGAATGCCGGTCTGCGCGTTTTCGAGCCGATGACGCCGCACTTCCAATGCTCGTGCTCCCTGGCCAAAGTGGCGGGAATGCTGCAATCGCTCGGGCAGGAAGAAGTTGAGAGCATCATCGCCGAGCGCGGCGAAGTGGAAATCCACTGCGATTTTTGCGGCCAGCGTTATGCCTTCGACCCGGTCGACGCGGCGCAGTTGTTCACCGCCCCGGTAGCGACCGGCGCTGGCGACGGCGCGAATCAGCAGCACTGACGCGCGACAGTTGCTTGACAGTTGCGGGAGGTCGACCTGCGTGCGGAACCACACGCACTGTCGGAGGGGTCCAATGGCAATCTTTTACGCGATAGCTATCGGAGTTTGAAATGATTGCGTCCATCCGCTCTCGATCCCCGCTCCTGCTGGCCGGCGCCGTGGCGACGGCCGCGCTGGTCGCCGGCTGTGCGGCCCCTGTCCCACGCGACATCGACGGCGCACCGGCCACGGCCCGGCTTGCCCCAGACGCCATCGCGCCCGCCCCGCTGAGCGAGGCCGAGCGCCAGCGGCTTGGCGCGCTGAACCAGCAGCTCCTTCGCGAGCAGGCCACCGTCATGGCCAGCGAGCAACAGGCAGCCGCCTGGAGCCGCGCGGCCTATGCCTATCCGAATACGAGCCTTAGCCTGTTCTACGGCGGCTGGGGCGGCGGCCACTGGGGCGGTGGGGTGGGCATCAGTTCGCCCGGCTGGGGCGGCTACGGCTGGGGTGGCTATCCGTACGGATGGTGGTGATGCAGCGCGCGGCGGCGCGCCTGCCTTGGTGACAGCGGAAATTAGTGGCCGCCGCGTCCGGCGACGGAGTTGGGCGGCGGCGGCAGCGGCGGCGTGGCGCTGACCTTCGGCGCGGGCGCGACGAACTGCACAAACACCTCGCCTTCCTTGACCATTCCCAATTCGTACCGCGCACGTTCCTCGATGGCGCCTGTGCCGTCCTGCAGATCCTTCACTTCACCTTCGAGTTTGGCATTGCGCAGCTTCAGCGCCTGATTGTGCGCGGTCTGTTCGTTGACCTGGCGATTCAGGTCCCAGACACGCAGCCAGCCGCCCTTGCCCAGCCATAGCGGGTACTGAATGGCAAGCAGAAGAGCGAACAGCAGCAGGGAAATCAGGCGCATCGGGGCAAAAGGCGCAAAGAAAATTGGCGGTCGGCCGTTTATGACCGCCATCAATGATCCACCAAGCGATCAAAGATTGCAAAACAAAAGAAGATACAAGGCGCAACTTTGCCCACACCCGAAACGATACCGCTGCATTCACCCCACATCCCAACAAAGAAAAACGCCGCCCTGGAGACCAGTGACGGCGTTTTTTATTCCGAGGCCATGAACCGCCTCGGGGTCAGACATCAACGCAGGTTGTAGAACGCGCTCTTGCCCGGATACGTGGCGATGTCACCGAGATCTTCCTCGATGCGCAGCAGTTGGTTGTACTTCGAGATCCGATCCGAACGCGACAGCGAGCCGGTCTTGATCTGGCCGGCGTTGGTGCCAACGGCGATGTCGGCGATGGTGCTGTCTTCGGTTTCGCCCGAACGGTGCGAGATCACGGCGGTGTAGCCGGCGCGCTTGGCCATTTCGATGGCGGCGAACGTCTCGGTCAGCGTGCCGATCTGGTTAATCTTGATCAAGATCGAGTTGCCGATGCCCTTCTCGATGCCTTCCTTCAGGATCTTGGTGTTGGTCACGAACAGGTCGTCGCCCACCAGCTGCACGCGGTTGCCCAGCTTTTCGGTCAGCGTCTTCCAGCCTTCCCAGTCGCCTTCGGCCATGCCGTCCTCGATCGAAACGATCGGGAACTTGTCGCACAGGTTGGCGAGGTAATCGGCGAACTGCGTCGACGACAGCTTCAGGCCTTCGCCGTCCAGCTGATACACGTCCTCGGCCTCGTGGTAGAACTCGCTGGCCGCGCAATCGAGCGCCAGCAGCACGTCCTCGCCCACCTTGTAGCCGGCCTTCTCGACGGCCTGCACGATCGTGTTCAGGCATTCCTCGTTCGACGAGAAGTTCGGCGCGAAACCGCCTTCGTCGCCCACCGCGGTCGACATGCCCTTGTCGGACAGGATCTTCTTGAGCGCGTGGAACACTTCGGCGCCGCAACGCAGCGCTTCACGGAAGCTGGTCTGCGACACGGGCATGATCATGAATTCCTGGATATCCAGGCTGTTGTTGGCGTGCGCGCCACCGTTGACGATGTTCATCATCGGCACCGGCATCTGCATCGCGCCCGAACCGCCAAAGTAGCGGTACAGCGGCAGGCCGGCTTCCTCGGCGGCAGCCTTGGCCACGGCCATCGACACGGCCAGCATGGCATTGGCGCCCAGGCGGCCCTTGTTGTCGGTGCCGTCCAGTTCGATCAGCGTGCGGTCCAGGAACGCCTGCTCGGACGCATCCAGGCCCATGATCGCTTCGGAGATTTCGGTGTTGATGTGCTCGACGGCCTTCAGCACGCCTTTGCCCAGGTAACGCGACTTGTCGCCGTCACGCAGTTCGATGGCTACGCGCGAGCCCGTCGACGCGCCCGACGGCACAGCCGCGCGGCCCATCACGCCGGATTCCAGCAGCACGTCGCATTCGACGGTGGGGTTGCCGCGCGAGTCCAGAACCTCGCGACCGATGATATCTACGATTGCACTCATATTTCCTCTCAGGACGTTGAATCTTCAATCTGCTGCGCAATGGCCGCTTCCGGCACGATGCCCGACAAATGTGTCAGACGCCTTCCACGACGATCATGTTCATCCGTGCCGCGTGCTCGCGGGACTTGCGGGCGGCCAGATATTCCTCGCTATCGTAGAAGGCCCTGGCGGCCGCGTAGCTCGGAAATTTCAGCATCACCACCCGGGTGGGCGCCCATTGCCCTTCGAGCGGCTCGGTCTTGCCGCCGCGCACCAGCACTTCGGCGCCATGGGCCTGCATGGCGCGGGTGGAGAGCACCTTGTACTGCTCGTACTGCTGGGGGTCCGTCACGTCGACGTACGCGATGATATAACCGGGGGCCATGCGCTATCTCCGAATCTTTTGTATTGTCTTTCGATACTGTTCCGTCGGCGTGAACGGATCCAGAAGCGACACCGCCCGCGACGAAACGCGGGCGGCGGATACTGCAAGCGGCTTCAGGCGCAGGCCGGCCAGCCGAAGTTGTCTTCCAGGAAACCGGCACGCTTGACCAGCGTGTCGAGGTCCTTGAGCACGGCCAGCAGTTCCTTCATGCGCGACAGCGGCACCGCGTTCGGGCCGTCGGACATGGCCTTGCTCGGGTCCGGATGGGTTTCCATAAACAGGCCCGCCACGCCAGTGGCGACTGCGGCGCGCGACAGCACCGGGACGAATTCGCGCTGGCCGCCGGAGCTCGTGCCCTGCCCGCCCGGCAGTTGCACCGAGTGCGTGGCGTCGAACACCACCGGTGCGCCGGTTTCGCGCATGATCGCCAGCGAGCGCATGTCGGACACAAGATTGTTGTACCCGAAAGACACCCCGCGTTCGCAAGCCATGAACACGTCGTCGGGCAGGCCGGCTTCGCGTGCCGCATCGCGCGCCTTGTCGATCACGTTCTTCATGTCGTGCGGCGCCAGGAACTGACCCTTCTTGATATTCACCGGCTTGCCGCTCTGCGCGCAGGCTCGGATGAAATCGGTCTGGCGGCAAAGGAATGCCGGGGTCTGCAACACGTCCACCACGGCGGCGACGGGCTTGATCTCGTCGATCTCGTGAATATCGGTGAGCACCGGCACGCCGATCTCGCGCTTGACCGTAGCGAGGATCTCGAGCCCCTTCTCCATGCCAAGCCCGCGGAACGACTTGCCCGAGGACCGATTGGCCTTGTCGAAAGACGACTTGTAGATGAACGGAATGCCCAGTTCGGCCGTGATCGCCTTCAGTTCCCCGGCGGTGTCGAGCGCCATCTGCTGGGACTCGATCACGCACGGACCGGCGATCAGGAAGAACGGCTTGTCGAGGCCGACGTCGAATCCACACAGTTTCATGGCTGACTCCTTCGTCGCGGCGCGTCAGGCGCCCTTGCGCTGTTGCGAGGCCAACGCGGCTTCCACGTAGGCCTTGAACAGCGGATGGCCGTCACGCGGCGTCGAGGTGAATTCCGGGTGGAACTGCACGCCCACGAACCATGGGTGCATGGATTCCGGCAGTTCCATCATTTCCGGCAGGTTTTCCGTCGGCGTACGGGCCGAAATCACCATGCCGGCCTTCTCGAGCTCAGGCACGTAGTGAGTGTTGACTTCGTAGCGGTGACGATGACGCTCGTTGACTTCGGCGCCGTAGATCTGGGCCGCCTTGGTGCCGGCCTTGACGGGCACGCGCTGCGCACCGAGGCGCATCGTGCCGCCGAGATCGGAATCGGCCGAACGCTGCTCGACCTTGCCATCGCGATCGACCCATTCGGTGATCAGTGCTACCACCGGATGTTCGGTCTCGAGATTGAATTCGGTCGAATTGGCGTCCTTCATGCCGGCGACATCGCGCGCGAATTCGATCACGGCCAACTGCATGCCCAGGCAGATGCCCAGATATGGCACCTTGTTCTCGCGAGCGTACTGGATCGCGCGAATCTTGCCTTCGGTACCACGCTTGCCGAAACCGCCGGGCACGAGGATCGCGTCGAGCGGTTGCAACACTTCCAGATGGCCCGACTCTAGTTCCTCCGAATCGATGTATTCGATGTTCACGCGCGTGGCGGTGTGCATGCCGGCGTGACGCAGCGCCTCGATCAGCGACTTGTACGATTCGGTCAGATCGACATACTTGCCGACCATGCCGATGGTGATTTCGTGCTCGGGATTTTCCTGCGCGTTGACCAGCTTCTGCCACATCGACAGATCGGCCGGCTTCGGATCCAGGCGCAGTTCCTCGCAGATCAGGCGATCGAGGCCCTGCTCATTGAGCATCTGCGGGATCTTGTAGATGCTGTCGGCATCCCACACCGAAATCACGGCTTCCTGCGGAATGTTGGCAAACAGCGAAATCTTGGCGCGTTCGTCGTCCGGGATCGGGCGGTCGGCACGGCACAGCAGCGCCGTCGGCGAAATGCCGATTTCGCGCAGTTTCTGCACCGAGTGCTGGGTGGGCTTGGTCTTCAGTTCGCCGGCGCTGGCGATGAACGGCACCAGCGTCAGATGTACGAAGGCGCAATGGTTGCGGCCCATGCGCAGGCTCATCTGGCGTGCGGCTTCCAGGAACGGCAGCGATTCGATGTCGCCCACGGTACCGCCGATTTCCACCAGCGCCACGTCGGCCTTGCCATCGTGCGAAGCGGCCGCGCCACGTTCGACGAAAGCCTGGATTTCATTGGTGATATGGGGAATGACCTGCACGGTCTTGCCCAGGTATTCACCACGACGCTCCTTGCGGATCACCGATTCGTAGATCTGGCCAGTCGTGAAGTTGTTCGACTTGCGCATCTTGGCCGACACGAAGCGCTCATAGTGACCGAGGTCGAGATCGGTTTCCGCGCCATCTTCGGTCACGAACACCTCACCATGCTGGAAGGGGCTCATCGTGCCGGGATCGACGTTGATGTAGGGATCGAGCTTGAGGAGGGTGACTTTGAGGCCGCGCGACTCGAGAATAGCCGCGAGCGAAGCAGCAGCGATGCCCTTGCCGAGAGAAGAGACGACGCCACCGGTGACGAAGACGAATTTGGTCATAAACCGAGCTTGCCGGGGAAATCGGGATTATACATGAGAGCCCGTCGCCCGCCGACCCGGAAATTGTGACAGCGCAGCGTCTGGCAGCGGTTCGCCGCGCCTTTGGCATGGCTGCGGCGCATGCGCCGCACGGCCCCGCGATGACGGGCGGACGCTCCGCTAGCGCCCCTCCGCGCGCATCTGGTCGATCAGGCCGCGCACCACTTCGGCGGTCTCCAGCGGCCGCTCCATCGGATAGAGATGGCCGCCCTCGACATAACGCAGGCGATCGCCCACCAGCTTGCGCGTGGCGCCCAACCCCACCTGCCGGACTTCGCGCGATCGGGTTCCCGCGACAAATCCCACCGGGACCGGCGCGCCATGCGCCACGCGTCGCCCGAGGCTGGTCGGAAGGGTCCGGTAGATACGATATTCGACGTCCCGATCGAAGCGCAGCTTGCGCTCGGCGGCGCGGCCGGTCGGCTCGGTGCCATGCTCGGCGTAATCGCGCAGCACCTCGGGATCCCACACCTGGAAATTGCGTTTGGCCTGGAAATGCGTCCACACCGATTCGGTATCGGGCCAATGCGTGCGGCGGTTCTTGGTCACCGCGGCGGGGCTCGGCTTTTCATCGAGTCCCAGCACTTGCGAGGCGCGCAGCAGCGATGCCCGCCACCCGGCGATAATCGGCGAATCCAGCATGACGACGCCGCGCACGCGCTGCGGCTGGCGCAGCGCCGCCATCAGGGACAAAAATCCGCCCAGCGAATGGCCGACCAGCCAGACCTTGCGCGAATCGTTGCCCCCGCGCCCGGCCCGTTCCATTTCGTGCAGCAGTTCCTCGACGAGATTCGGCCATTCGCGCGTGACCGGAAATTTCGGATCGTGGCCATAACGCTCGACGGCGCGGATTTCAAACGCGTCGTCCAGGGCACCAAACAGCTTGCGGTATGTGGTGACGGGAAACCCGTTGGCGTGGGAAAACAGCAGGAGGTCGCGCATGGCGTGGGGCGAATGACAATTATCAGAACGTTTGCGAATTGACGCAAAGTGTACCGACTGTCCCGCCGCGCCGGGCCGTCGTCTTCAGAGAACCGCGTAGGTTTTTCCTTCTATGCCGGCGATCGGGAAACGCTGGGTGAGCGCACGGCCGTCCAGGAAAATCACTAAATGGATTTTATGTCTGCTCTGCGTGAGTTCCGCGAGGCAGACCGAAGCGAGTCGCAGCGCGACTTCACGCCCGAACTCCTCGGCAAATCGGAACATCGTAGCGGGCTCCGCCATACTCCTGATGGAGGGACTATTCACGTAACCGAATACGAGCCGCCCCGGCAAACGCGTCGACAGCTGGACGGCAAAACTGGACGTGTAGGCGTCGCTGGGCATCCCCAGCGACGAGCGGAGCGCCGGTCGTGCCGTCGAACAGGCGACGAGATGGACCGCCGTAATGTGCCGCTCGTCGGGCAAGGCGACGACTTGTGCGGCGACTTGCGCGGCATTGAGCAGTTGCCCGCCCATCTCCACGACACCTTCCCGACCATGGGCACAAATCACGAGACCGAATTCGCCCGGATGATTACGACGCGGCATCAGCGCCCAATAGGCATCGGGGAGAAGCAGAACAAGTTTCATCTCTAATTGCTGTCGAGACCGAATGGTCTACTGCAGAAACTGAAACAGCAATTGTGGGAGCACAACGGCGGCGCACCAAGTGTTTGCGCCGTTAAAGCGACGTGGCTTAACTTCGGTCAACGCTCCCGGCGGGCACGCACCGGCTGGCCCCAGCGATCGGCCTCATCACGGGCCAACGGAAACTCGGCCGGCTCGCTCGCGTCCCACTCGGGATTGCTGATCTCGCCGAACACCTGGCGCAGACGATGTCCCCAGGTGTCGCGAATCATGCGGAAATAGGCGTTCTTCTCGTCGATATTGACGAAACGAGTCACCCGCAGAGAATCGCCTTCATAGACGAGCAGGTCCAGCGGCAGGCCCACCGAGATATTCGATTTCAAGGTGGAGTCCATCGAAATCAGCGCGCACTTGGCGGCCTCGCCCAGCGGCAGCGACGGCGACACTACGCGATCGATAATCGGTTTGCCGTATTTGGCTTCGCCAATCTGGAAATAGCAATTCTCCGGCGTCGCTTCGACAAAGTTGCCGGCCGCATAGATATTGAACAGGCGCGTGCGTTCGCCGCGAATCTGCCCGCCAAAGATCATGCTGACGTTGAATTCGATACCAGCCTCGCGCAGCGCCTGCGCGTCGCGCTTGTGCACCGCACGCACCGCTTCGCCGACGATGGTGGCCGCCTCGAACATGTCCCGCGCGGTCCAGAGCGAGCGTTTTTCTTCCCGCGCCTCGGCCAGCAACTGCCGCACCGATTGACTGATGGCCAGGTTGCCGGCCGTCATCAGCACCATTACGCGGTCGCCGGGCTCTTCGAAGACGGTCATTTTGCGGGCGGTGGAAATCGCATCCACGCCAGCGTTGGTTCGGGAATCGGACAGGAATACCAGGCCGGCATCGAGCCGCATGGCTACGCAATACGTCATAGAAAGTGTGATTTTGGGGCGACGGCAAGCTTGCATTCTAGCCGGTCGCCAGACATGCACGCCGTTTGTTCGTGGCCGCGCCAACGCGCGGGCGCGGACGATGCAAACCATTGCGGCGAGGTCAGGCCAGCGGCGTGATATCGATGGCGACTTCCAGCGTCTCGCCCGTTCCGCCCTCCAGGATGCCCCGGATCGGTGCAGCCGATGCGTAGTCACGCCCCACGGCGAGGCGCACATGGCGCGCGTCGGTCACGCAACCGTGCGTTACGTCGATGCTGCACCAGAGGCCGCGGCCGGCATCGAGACAAACGTCGGCCCAGGCGTGGCTGGCCATCTCGGTGGCAGCTGGATCGAAGAAGTAACCACTGACATACCGGGCCGGCACACCGAGTGCGCGGCACGCGGCCACCATGACCTGCGCCTGATCCTGGCAAACGCCGCTGCCGAGCCGGAAAGCCTCGGCCGCGGACGTCCCCACGTGGGTGGAATTTGCCTGGTAGCGAACCCGTGCGGCGATGCCCTCGGCCAGCGCCAGCAATGCGGGAACGTCATAGCCAGCCGCCAGGTACGGGGCGGCAAACGCCTGCATTTCTGCGGGCGCCTGCGTCAAGGGCGTGGCCGTCATGAAATAAAGCGGCGAAACACGCGCCTCGCCGGCTTCGGGCGCATCGTGGAACGCGCCATGGCTGGCGTCGGCGATATCGTCGCCGCGCTGCGCCGCCATGACCTCCACCTCGCCGGTGGCCGAAATGGCGATGGTACGGGCAGGCCCCGTCATGGTGAAGTTGTGGACGATATTGCCAAAGCCGTCACGCGCCTCGGACAAGTTGCCCGGCGCAGACAACGTCCACGCCTGCACCGCCTGCAGCGGGCCGGAACGCGGCGAAAGTCGCAATTCGTGCACACTTCGGCGCACCGGTTCGGTGTATCGGTAGACGGTCTTGTGGCGGATCTTGTATTTCACAGTGCTTGTCGCGTCCAGCACGCATTACCGTCAGAGCAGGCCCCTGCCCGATGCATGACGCATCGGGCACTTCGAGGCGGATCAGGCGGCCAGCAGCGGAACCAGGAAATCCCGGCTGATGCCATTGCCGAGATCGCCGATGCGCTCCAGAAAGCTGGTCAGGTAGGCGTGCAGTCCGACGGCAAAAATGTCGTCGATACGCGCGTATTTAAGGTCGGCGTGGAGGTTACCAGCCTGCCGCTCGGTCTCGGACGACTGCTGGTTGGCCACCAGCGCAAGGATCGACACGACTTCATCAAGGCTCGACACGAGCGAACGCGGCATGTCGGGACGCAGGATCAGCAGCTCCGCCACGCGCTGCGGCGTGATCACGGCGCGATAGATCTTGCGATAGACCTCGAAGCCCGATACCGACCGCAACACCGCCGCCCAGTGATAGAAGTCGTTCTGCTCGCGATTCGGATCGCCGTCGTCGCGGCCGGACGCCTGGAACTTGACGTCAAGGATCCGCGCGGTATTGTCGGCGCGCTCCAGGAATGTGCCCAGCCGCATGAAATGGAAGGCATCGTCCTTGAGCATCGTACCGAACTGCACGCCGCGCGCCAGGTGTGAGCGGAACTTGACCCATTCAAAAAAACGCGATGGATCGTCGCGCAGTTCGCCCTCGGAAATCATGCGCTGCACGTCCAGCCACGTAGTGTTGATCGTCTCCCACACTTCCGTGGTCAGCGATCCGCGCACCGCGCGGGCGTTTTCGCGCGCCGCGCGCAGGCAGCTCATGATCGACGACGGGTTGGTCATGTCGCGGACCATGAAGTCGATCACGTCGTCACGATGCAGCAGCCCGTACTTGTGATCATAGGCCTGCGTCAGCTCGGAGATATCGAGCATGGCCCACCAGCCCTGCTCGGCCACTTCGGCCGATTGCGGCAGCAGCGAGGTCTGATAGTTGACGTCAAGCATCCGCGCAGTATTCTCCGCGCGCTCGGTGTAGCGGGCCATCCAGAACAGGTGGTCGGCGGTACGGCTCAGCATGATGGGTTCTCCCGGCGATCGACGTTCATGAATCAGCGCTCCAGCACCCACGTGTCCTTGGTGCCGCCGCCCTGGGACGAATTCACCACCAGCGATCCTTCGCGCAGCGCCACGCGCGTCAGGCCGCCGGGCACCATGCGCACCTCCTTGCCTGACAGCACGAATGGTCGCAGGTCGATATGGCGCGGCGCGATGCCCGATTCCACATATGTCGGACAGGTCGACAGCGCCAGCGTCGGCTGCGCGATGTACTGCTCGGGCCGCGCCTTGACCACCTCCCGGAACCGCTCGATCTCCGCGCGCGTCGCGGCCGGCCCGACCAGCATGCCGTAACCGCCCGCGCCATGCGTTTCCTTGACCACCAGTTCCTCCATGTGGTCGAGCACATATTGCAGGTCATCGGGCCGCCGGCACATATAGGTCGGCACGTTCGACAGGATGGCTTCTTCGCCGAGATAGAACCGGATCATGTCCGGCACATAGGGATAGATCGACTTGTCGTCCGCCACACCGGTGCCGATCGCATTGCTGATGGTCACGTTGCCGGCGCGATAGACCGATAGCAAGCCCGCGGCGCCCAGCGTGGAATCGGGCCGGAACACCAGCGGATCGAGAAAATCGTCATCGACGCGGCGGTAAATCACGTCGATACGCTGCGGCCCCTGCGTGGTGCGCATGTACAGATGGTCGTCCTCGACGAACAAGTCGCTGCCTTCCACCAGTTCGATGCCCATCTGCTGAGCCAGGAAGGCGTGTTCGAAATACGCCGAGTTGTACATGCCCGGCGTCAGCACCACCACGGTAGGATCGGCGATGTTTTGCGGCGACACGCTGCGCAGCATGTCCAGCAGCAGGTCGGGGTAGTGGGCCACGGGCGCCACGCGATTGCGCGCGAACAGGTCCGGGAACAACCGCATCATCATCTTGCGGTTCTCCAGCATGTACGACACGCCCGACGGCGCCCGCAGGTTGTCTTCCAGCACATAGAACTCGCCCGCCCCGGCACGCACCACGTCGATGCCGGCGATATGCGCATAAATGTCGCGCGGCACCTCGATGCCCAGCATCTCCGGCCGGTATTGGGCGTTGTTGTAGATCTGGTCTGGCGGGATCACGCCGGCGCGGATGATGTCCTGCCCGTGATAGATGTCATGGATGAACCGGTTCAACGCGGCTACGCGCTGGCGCAGTCCCCGTTCCAGCGTGGCCCATTCGCTCGCCGGGAAAATGCGCGGGATGACGTCGAACGGGATAGTCCGCTCGGTACCGCTGTTGGACTCGTCCTTGTCGCCGTAGACGGCAAAGGTAATGCCCACGCGCCGGAATATCAGATCGGCTTCGGTCCGTTTGTTGTCCATCGTGGCAGCGGACTGCCTGCCCAACCATTCGGTGAAACTCCGGTAATGGGGCCGGACCGCCCCGTGCGGCAACGCCTGACCCGCCTCGATGGCAGTCAACGTGCCGTCCTCTCGCCCTTCCAGCATCTCGTCGAAAAACCGCGCCGCCATGATGGCCGCTCCTTCGTGGAAATGGGCGTTCTGCCGCCAACCGTCCCCCGCGTGCTGCTACGGCTACTGCCAGACAATGTCGCCGGCCACCCGTTTGTCGATGCCTTGTCGAGTCAACTCTTTCAGCATATCCGCACCGGCGAATCGCGCAAGAACTGCGCGCGCGACAGGCGCCGGTACGCGATTCGGTTTAGCAAGATGCTTGCCAGGCGCTCAGCGCGCGGCCTGGCCCGTGCACGAGACGGCGTCCGGCGGGCATTTTTCCAGGATGTCCTGGACCAGCGCCTCCGGCGTCTGGCGGATGTCCAGCACGAGGGCGTCGCCCGGTTCTTCGAGCGTATCAAACTGACTTTGCAGCAACGCAGGGTTGAAGAAGTGGTCCGAGCGCGCCGACAATCGGCCGCCGATCGTCGCCGCGTCGCCCTTCATGAACACAAAGGTCACGCCGCCCCCGGGCGGCATCAGCCGGTCGCGATAAATCTGCCGCAATGCCGAACAGGTGAATACATGGGTGCGGCCCTCGGCCCGGGCGGCGTCGATCGCCGCACGCATGGCATCGAGCCACGGCCAGCGGTCTTCATCGGTCAATGGAGTACCGGCGTGCATCTTCGCTTTGTTGGCCTCGCTGTGGAAGCTGTCGGCGTCATGGAAGCCGCAGTGCAGGCGCTCCGCAAGCATCTGGCCCACGGTGGTCTTGCCGCTGCCGGAAACGCCCATCAGGATATAGATCATGTCTGCTCCATCGATCATGTGTCGGATGGTGTTGCCATCCTTGTCGGTAGCCGCCGTGCAGCAGCCATGTGGCACGGCGGTGCCCCGGCCGCTTGCGCGCCGGGGAATACGGGATGTCAGAGAAATGCGATCGCCAGTTGGACGTTCGCCTATTGTGCGACGGCGGATCCGGTTTGGATAGCGTCGGCCTCGGAAAGGTCCAGCGCGCTGCCGCCCTCCTCGGCGCCGCGGGCATGCCGGCGGAACAGCCCGAAAAGGCCACGCCCCATGCTGAAGCTGGCGAAACCGTCCACCTGCGCGACAGCCGGTGCGCGGGCGGCAAATTCGCCCTGCACAGCGTTGTCGCCGACCAGGTCCAGCGTGCCCGCCACCGCGTCGATCCGGATGATGTCGCCATCACGCACGCGCGCCAGCGGGCCGCCCGCCAGCGCCTCGGGGCCGACGTGGATCACGGCCGGCACCTTGCCCGACGCGCCCGACATCCGGCCATCGGTGACCAGCGCAACCTTGTACCCGGCGTCCTGCAACGCGCCCAGTACCGGCGTCAGACGATGCAGCTCCGGCATGCCGTTGGCATTCGGACCCTGGAAGCGCACCACGGCCACCACGTCGCGGTTCAACTCGTCGGCGTCGAACGCGGCCTGCAGCGCTTCCTGCGAATCGAACACCCGCGCCGGCGCCTGGACAATCCGATGTTCGTCGCTCACGGCCGATACCTTGATGACGCCTCGCCCCAGATTGCCAGCCATCAGCCGCAAGCCGCCTTCCGGCGAAAACGGCGCGCTGGCCGGAGCGACCACAGACGCATCGCCGCTGACCGTAGGCCCGTCGCGCCAGCGCAGCACGCCATCGACCATCACGGGCTCCCGGGTGTAGTGCTTCAGTCCGCGCCCGGCCACGGTGTTCACGTCCTCATGAAGCAGGCCCGCTTCCAGCAGTTGCGCGATGACGAAGGCCACGCCGCCCGCGGCATGGAAATGATTGACATCCGCCGAGCCATTTGGATAAACGCGCGCCAGCAGCGGCGTGGCGGCGGACAGCTCATCAAAATCGTTCCAGTCGATGATGATGCCCGCGGCGCGCGCCATGGCCACAAGATGAATCGTATGGTTGGTGGAACCGCCGGTGGCCAGCAGGCCCACCATTGCATTGACGATGGCACGCTCGTCGACGATGCTTGCCAGCGGCGTGTATTCGCTGCCGCGTGCGATCAATGCCAGCGCGCGCTGCGCCGCAGCCACGGTCAACGCGTCGCGCACCCCGCTGTCCGGATGCACGAAGGCCGACCCGGGCATGTGCAATCCCATGATTTCCATCAGGAACTGGTTGCTGTTGGCGGTGCCATAGAACGTGCATGTGCCCGCGCCGTGATACGCCGCGCATTCGGCCTCCAGCAACGCATCGCGCCCCACCTGTCCGGTAGCGTAGAGCTGGCGCACGCGCGCCTTTTCCTTGTTCGACAAGCCCGAGGCCATCGGACCGGCCGGCACGAACACGATCGGCAAGTGGCCGAACTGCAGCGCTCCCATTAGCAGGCCGGGCACGATCTTGTCGCATACGCCCAGCATCAGCGCCGCATCGAACGTGTTGTGCGACAGGGCCACGGCAGTGCCCATGGCGATGGCGTCGCGCGAGAACAGCGACAGCTCCATCCCCGCATTGCCTTGCGTGATTCCGTCACACATCGCCGGCACACCACCCGCCACCTGCGCCACCGCGCCCACGGCGCGCGCCGCCTCGCGGATCACGGCCGGATACCGCTCGTAGGGCTGATGGGCCGACAGCATGTCGTTGTAGGCGGTCACGATACCGAGATTGGGCGCATGCTCGACGCGCAGCCGGAGCTTGTCGTCGGCCGGCAATGCCGCGTAGCCGTGCGCAATGTTGGCGCAGGACATGCCGCGCAGCGGCCCGAGTTCCTGCTGCGCGCGTTCGCAGCGCGCCAGATAGGCGGCACGACTGACGCGACTGCGTTCGACAATGCGTTGCGTAACGGCCGATACGACGGCCAGGACGTTGCCACTTGCTGCTTGGGACATGTCGGAAATCATCCTTGTGGGAGACATGCGCGTTCCGCCTGGGACCGCGACGCATGTAGATTTTCTACATTATAGCCAGTTGCAATCAGACACCGAAATAGGCAACACATCTGAATAATGCTTGCCAAGGCGCAAATTGGGGTTAATCCCGAGTCCAGAATTCCGAATAGGCGCGCTGTATCGGCCACGTTTCTGTGTAGAATCTCTACAAATTCAGGACTCGACGCAACAACCGGGCTCCGCAAACACTTCCAAGATTTCCCGCACACCACACCATGCGCGACAGAATCCTTGCCGTCTATGACACGCTGCGCCCGTCCGAACGCCGCCTGGCCGATTACGTGGCGCGGCACGGCGCGAGCGTCATCCGCTTGTCCATGCCGGAACTTGCCGAGCGCGCCGGCGTTTCGCAGCCGACCATCGCCCGCTTTTGCGCCGCACTCGGCTACGACGGCTTCAAGGAATTCAAGCTGCAGTTCGCGCAGAACGTTGGTGGCGGCACGCCATTCGTTCATCAGGACGTGCAGGCCGACGACCGGCCGGCGGACATCGCGGGCAAGGTATTCGACCGCACCATCGCCACGTTGATGAGCGTGCGCAACGCGCTCTCGGCGGACCAGATCGAACACGGCATCCGCCTGCTTGCCAACGCGCGTCGCATCGAGTTCTATGGCTGCGGCAACTCGGGAATCGTGGCGCTCGATATTCAGCATAAGTTTTTCCGCCTCGGCATTCCCACCACCGCCTATTCGGATTCCCATGTATTCAGCATGTCGGCCGCGCTGCTGCGCCCCGGCGATGTTGCCGTTCTGGTATCCAACAGCGGCCGCACTTGGGACATGCTGGCTGCGGCCACGCTTGCGCGAAGCAGTGGCGCAAGTGTGCTGGCGCTGACGCACAGTGGATCGCCGCTCGCCAAGCTGGCCGACGTCTGCGTTTTTTCGGACGTCGAGGAAGACAGCGAGGTGTACACGCCGATGACTTCGCGGATCAGCCACCTGGTGCTGGGCGACGTGCTTGCCGCCGGCGTGGCGCTGGAGCGCGCCGAGACCGTCGCCGCTGGGCTACAGCGCGCCAAGGCGCATTTGCGCGAACGCCGCATTGCGGGCGCGGAGCCCGCGCCTCTCGTCGCCGATATTGCCGGCGCGTCGGCCGACGGCGGCACCCCAAAATCCCAACCGCCAAAACCGGCCCGCCCGACCAAGGGACGGGACGTGCGGCACGCCGTGCCGCCTGCACGGAAAACGCGCGGAAAAACTGCATAGATCGAGGTCAATTGCGTCAGCCATTTTTCTTCCCTCAGCGCTGAATTGGCGGAACATCGCGCCAGTATCGGCGATGCAGTTCCCGATACGCCTGCACGACATAGCGCTCCTTGTCTGTGACCACGGACACTGCGCCGGTTTCGTCGGTGCGATACCGGGCGATGTCGGCGCGCTTGTAGCGCAGCCAGACATCGGCGCGAGGATGTTGGTAGCGGTTGGCGAAACCGAGCTGGAATATCGCGATTTCCGGGCGCACGGCACGCAGGAATGCCGCATGCGACGATGTGCCGCTTCCGTGATGCGGCGCGAGCAAAATGTCAGCGCGATAGTCCTGCGGCGACTTGCGCCTGATCAGCGCCCGCTCCTCTCGTTCGCTGATATCCCCCGTCAGCAGGGCGCTGCGATGCGCCGTCGCGATGCGCAGCACACAGCTTCGGCCATTGCTGCTCACCGTGGCTTGCGACAGCGCGTCTTCGGGCGGATGAATGATCTCGAATGCCACGCCATCCCACTTCCAGCGGCGGCCCTCGGCGCAAGGCTGCCACTCGAGGTCGCCGCCCTGCAATAGCGCATGATCGCGCGGTGCGCCTGTAAGACCCTGCGCCACGGACACGGCCTTTAGCACGTCCCGCGCGCCGCCCGCATGGTCCGCATCCTCGTGGCTGATCATGAGCACGTCGAGTTGCCGGACGCCACTGGCCCGCAAGAACGGCACGATGACCTGGCCGCCCGCGCTGGAGCCGGACGCATATGCCGGGCCTGCGTCATAGAGCATCGCATGCGCGCGCGTTTCCACCAGGACCGCCGTACCCTGCCCCACGTCGATCGCTGTCATGCGGAACTCGCCCTTCGCAACGGATTCACGCATGCCAGCCAGAATCGGGATCATCGCCAGCACGCCCGCGCCTCGCACCACGGCTTTGCGCGGCATGGTCACCAGACCCAGCCGACGTGCCCGTTGCCGCCACCACGCCAGGTGGTCCGATGCATTCGATCCATTCGATGCCTTAGATATCGCAAGCGGCAACGGCGTCAGTACCAGCACAATCCCGCAGAGCGACAACACGGTGGCCATGATCCCCGGCTGTGCCGCTTCCCAAACCGCCCACGATGGGCGCGCCAGCCACGCCAGTCCATCGATGAGGTACACGAGCACCCCATGCGCGACGCCAAGCACGACCGCCGACCATGCCTGCGGCAATACAGCGCCCGTCAGCGCTAGCGGTGTTACCAGCAGACTGATCACGGGAATCGCCACAGCGTTGGCAAGGATCGACACCACCGAAACCTGCCCGAACAGCACCAGCGTCAACGGCACGAGTCCGATCGTCACCGCGCATTGGGTCCGCGCAGCACCGCTTAGCGCTGCGCGCCAGCTTTCCGGCAGCCACGCCGCCGCTTTCGCCGCCACGCTTCTCCCGCCTGCGCGCTTGAGCGCGGACGGTGGCCCGGCGCGCGCAGGCTCCTCATCGGCATCGCCTTGCGCATGCAGGAAAATGACCGCGACGGCGCCGAACGACAACCAGAAGCCGGGCAGCATCACGGCCCAGGGATCGATCGCAATGGCCAGCGCCGCGGCCCAGATCAGGACCAATGACGCTGGCGGGCAGCGATTCCCCCACAGCGCGATCGCCGCCACGGCTAGCATGGTCACCGTGCGCAGCGCAGGAATCTGCATGCCGGCAATCGCGCCGTACACCAGGGCCAACAGCAGCGCCGCAACCTGTGCGGCCTTCTGCGCGGGCCAGAGCAATGGCAGAGGTCTGCGCATTCGACCGCCAAATCCGAACGAGCGTCGCCATAGCAGCCGCGCGCTTGCCCCGGCAAGGCCCGCGATCATGGTGATATGAAGCCCGGATATGCTGACCAGATGCGCAATGCCGGTCCGTCGGAATACATCCCAGTCCGCCGGCGAAATGCCGCGCTGATCGCCAATGACAAGCGCCAGCAATATCGGCCCGAACCGCGCATTCTCAGGCAGAGACGCGCGCAGGTCATCGCGTATCCGGGCCCGCAGCATGGTCACGCGGACAGCCGTCGGAACAGGCCGAGCACCCGATGCCGTCGCGCCTGTGGCAGGGAGCGCCGCGCCTGCGCTCACGTAGCCAGTCGCATCGATGTCCTGCGACAGCAGCCAGTACGCATAGTCGAAGCCATGAGGGTTGGCAAGACCGCGGGGGCGTCGCAAGCGAACGGTCATCCTGTAGCGCTGCCCTGGTTGCAACTGCTCGGGCGGGTCCTGCCACGTCAGGATCAGATGCTGGGGCGTTGTGCGCCGTCGCGCTGCTTCGGGCATTGCGGTGGCGGGCCAGGACTCGACAAGAAAGACGAAGCGCGTGCCGTGAGCGGCCGTATCAGGCAAACCTGCGACGACGCCATCGATCTCGACGTCGCGGCCGGTCAGCCCGGGATCGATCCAGCGTGCGAGCCGCACTTCAGCGCGACATGCCGCCCAGGCAAAACCGAGCAGGCATGCCACGGCCATGCACAGCGCGATCCGCATCCATGCTGCGCGCGATCCATGCATGCGCCAGGCCACAAGCGACAACGCCGCTGCGATGCCGCCCCCGGCCGCCAATAGCCGGCCCGCCGGCAGCGCCGACTGCTGTTGCAGCAGCCAGCAGCCCGCCACGAATGCCAGCAGCACTGCACGCATCGGAGGTCCCCATCAGTTATCGATGGGCGTAGTTGTACCGCGTAAGCGCAGGCAAAAACGTGTCCGCGCGATACGTCGATGTGTCAATGAGTTAAATCTGCGAGATGTCGCTTGTCGGCGGCTCAACGCGGCGCCATGATGTCCGCGAAGGCTGCCAGTCGAGGCAGCGCCGCCAAGGAGTTGCGCCACATGATGTCTGCGAGATCGCGCTGCGCCAGCCCGCGCAGTCCGGCCACCACGTCCGCCACGCCCGCCACTTCAGCGGGTGTGTTGCGCGCCTTGTGTTGCTCGCCGAACTGGTCGTCCGACAGCCACGCAGGCGCGATGTCGGGCGCATCGGTCTCGAGCACGATCGCCTCGATCGGCACGTCGACCGCAAGCCGGCGAATCTGCTTGGCGCGCGAAAAGGTGACATTGCCGCCAAACCCGAGCTTCATGCCATGTTCGATATAGCGACGCGCCTGCTCATGGCTGCCATTGAACGCGTGGGCAATGCCCTGTCGAACACCCACGCGGCGCAACTGTGCGTAGACCTGATCCTGAGATTTGCGCACATGCAGCAACACGGGAAGGTCAAACTCGCGCGCGATCTTGAGCTGCTCCACGTAAAGCCAGGTCTGGTGCGCAGCGTCCAGCCCGGACACGAAGAAGTCGAGCCCGATCTCGCCGATGGCGACCAGTCGAGGATCATCGATCGATGCGGCCACTTCGCGTCGCAGCGCGTCGAGATCCGACTGCCCCGCACCGGGCGTACAGAGCGGATGAATGCCAAGCGCGTAGACGCATTGCGGAGCATTCCCGGACTGGCCGTGGGCGAGCGCCCGCACGGCGTCAAAGTTGGATACCGCGGCGGCGGGCAGCACGATGCCGGAGATGCCCGCCGCGCATGCGGCCGCCATGACGCTCGGGCGGTCCGCATCGAATTCCCTGGCGTCAAGATGGCAGTGGGTGTCGATCCACATGATGGCGGAGATCCCGGGCGAAAAAGGTCAGCGTTCCGGATGCAACAGGCCGTCGCGCAGCCGGAAGATGCGGTCGCAGCGGCCTGCCAGTTCCATGTCGTGCGTCACGATCACGAAACTGGTGCCGAGCGTGCGCGAGAGCTCGAGCATCAGGTCATAGACACCGCCGGCGGTGTGGTCGTCGAGGTTGCCCGTGGGCTCGTCGGCAAGCACACAAGCCGGCTGTCCGACCAGCGCCCGTGCCACGGCCACGCGTTGACGCTCGCCTCCGGACAGCTCGCCGGGGCGGTGCTTCGATCGCTTGCCAAGGCCAACGCGTTCGAGCATGGCTTGCGCGGCGTCACGCGCCTCGCGCTCCGGCAGCCCCCGGATGCGCATCGGCATCGCAACGTTATCGAGCGCCGTGAACTCGGGAAGCAGATGGTGGAACTGATAGACAAAGCCGAGCGAGCGGTTGCGCACGATATTGCGCTCTTTCTCGCGCAGCGCCGTAAAGGGCTTGCCGTGCAACGCCACGCGCCCGGAGTCAGGGTTGTCGAGCCCGCCCAGCACATGCAACAAGGTGGATTTACCCGATCCGGAGGCGCCCACGATCGCCACCTTTTCCCCGGCATGGATGCGCACGTCCACGCCGCGCAAGACTTCTACGTCGAGCCCGCCCTGGCGAAATCGCTTGGTCAATCCTTCGGCGACCAGCACGGGCGCGCCGGCCTGCGCCGAAGCGTGTGGCGCCACTGGCGCGGACACATCCTGAAGCAGCGTCGAATCACTCATAGCGCAGCGCCTCCGCCGGATTTACGCGGGCCGCACGCCAGCTCGGATAGATCGTGGCCAGGGTGGCCAATACAAAGGAAATGATGCCGATGGTGGCGATGTCGTTCACGCGGGGATCCGAGGGCAATTCGCTGATGAAATAGATATCTTTTGGCAGAAACTGCACATGCAGCACCCGTTCGATAAACGGCACGATCACGTCGATATTGGTGGCGATCAGCGTGCCGCCCAGCACGCCCAGCAATGTACCGATAAAGCCGATGGCCACGCCCTGAACAATAAAGATCTTCATGATCGATCGCGGCTGGGCGCCCATCGTCCGCAGGATGGCGATGTCCGGCTGCTTGTCGGTCACCGTCATCACGAGCGTCGAAACAAGGTTGAAGGCGGCAACCGCAATGATCAGTGTGAGGATGATGAACATCATGCGTTTTTCGGTCTGCACCGCCGCAAACCAGTTGCGGTTCTGCCTGGACCAGTCGCGCAGATACAGGTCGCCGCTCATCGTGGTGGCGAGATCCTGCGCCACCTGGGGCGCGCGCTGCATGTCCTGCAGCTTCAGGCGCACGCCCGTCGGACCGTTCTGGCGGAACAGCACCTCTGCGTCCTCCATGTTGACCAGCGCAAGCGCACTGTCGAATTCATAGTGACCCGAGGAAAAAATGCCGCTGACGGTGAATTGCTTGAGGCGTGGCAGGATGCCGGCCGGCGTGATGGTGCCCTGCGGCGCCACCAGCTTCACCTTGTCGCCCACCCGTACGCCCAGCGCATTGGCCAGTTCGCTGCCCAGCGCGATATCGAAGCCGCCGGGCACCAGCGTGTTCATGCTGCCCGCGCGGAACTGGCTGGCGACATCGGACACCTTGGGTTCCTGCGCAGGATCGACGCCTCGCAGCAGCACGCCGCGCACGGCGTCGTCGCGGGTAAGCATCGCCTGGGCGGCCACATACGGCGCGGCGCCGATGACCTCCTTATTGCGCTCGGCTTCAGCGGCCGTCTTCTGCCAGTCCTGCAGCGGTCCGGCGCCGATGACTTCGATGTGCGAGAGCACCGACAGCATGCGATCCCGCACTTCCTTCTGAAAACCGTTCATGACCGACAGCACCACAATCAGCGCCGCCACGCCCAGCGCAATGCCAAGCATCGAGATCATCGAAATGAACGAAATGAACGTGTTGCGGCTGGCGCGCTTGCTCGCGCGGGTATATCGCCAGCCGATCTGCCACTCGTAAGGAAAGTTCAAGAGGAGTCCTGTTGTTCTAGAAACGCGTCGGCGCCTGGCATGACCGCCCCGAAAGACGGAAATGTGGCGCCGGCCAGCCGGAAGTTTACAATCTCGGCAACCATGATGACGCACCTGACCCTGATTGTGCCTTTTTCCGTCCCACCTGGCGCCGGCGACGACGCCACGGACGATGTCGTTCCCGGCGCGGTACTGCGGCAGTTGGAGTTGCCCGCGCTCGGAAAGTTGCTGACCCGCGCCACCCCGGGCCCGCGCGAGAACCACGATGATCCCTATCTGCGCACGCTGCCGCAAGAGCGCTGGCTGGCCGGCCGCGCCGGGCTGGACACCGTGCGGGTGCCGACTGCGCCCTTTATGCGTCTGGCCGACCATGCCGCTGCGGGGTCGGCGGCCAACCAGGCGGCGGCCGGGGCAATCGAGCCTGCCGGTGCGTGGGCCTGTCTCCAGCCGGTGCATATCCATGCGGCGCGCGATCACCTGGTCCTGATGCATCCCGACCAGTTGGCCATCCGTGCCGACGAGGCCGCCGCGCTGCGTGCGGCGATCGACGACCTCCTTGCCGAGGCCGGCATCCCGCTCGATGCGCCCCATCCGGCGCGCTGGTATGTGCCCGAGGGCGTTTTTGGCGATCTGGTGGCCACCACGCCCGTGCGCGCCACCGGGCGCAACATCGATATCTGGATGCAGGCCGGCGCGCGGGCGCGCGAATGGCGGCGGCTGCAGAACGAAATCCAGATGACGTGGCACGACCATCCGGTCAACGCCGCGCGCGAAACCGAAGGCAAACTTCCGATCAACTCGGTGTGGCTGCACGGCGGCGGGGCGGCCGCGCCGGTTGCCCGGCTTGCCGATATTGTGCTCGCCGAAGATCCGTTCCTGGCCGGGCTGGCGCTGGCGGGCGGCAGCCGGCTGGCCGCCCAGCTAGCGCGTTTCGCCGATATCGAACGCATCGACGGCTCCGTACTGACGATGCTCGCCGACGCCACCGAAGCGCATATCGCCACCGACTGGGGCCTATGGATCGAACGGATGCACAGCCTGGACGCCGACTGGTTCCAGCCGGCGCTGGACGCGCTTGCCGCAGGCGGGCTCCAGGCCGTCACGCTGGTGCTCGGCGGCGAAAACCACTTTGCCGAATTCACCGTCACGCGCGCGGATCTGCGCAAGTTCTGGCGCGGCCTTGGCACGCGCGGGGACTGGCGCGCGCTGCTGTCCAATCTGGCGATGGCCGCCTGATCCAAAACTACCGAACTCGCCCATGACCCGGATTGCCATCCGTAACTATTCCGACGACCACGCGAACGCGCTGGCGGCCGCCGGACTGCATCCCACCCTCGCGCGGATCCTCTCGGCGCGCGGCGTGCTCAGCCCTTCCGAACTGGCCACCGATCTGCCCGAACTGGTGCCACCATCGGCGATGAAGGGCATCGGCCACGCCGCCGAATACCTTGCCGACGCCATTGCCGCGAAACGCAAGCTGCTGATCGTGGCCGACTACGATTGCGATGGCGCCACCGCTTGCGCGGTCGGGGTACGCGGCCTGCGGATGCTGGGGGCGCGCGTCGACTACATCGTGCCGAACCGCTTCGAGTATGGCTATGGCCTGACGCCCGAAATCGTCGCACTGGCCGCCCAGCAACAGCCGGATGTGATTGTGACGGTCGACAACGGCATCGCCAGCGTCGACGGTGTGGCGGCGGCCAATATGCGCGGCATTGACGTCGTGGTGACCGATCACCATCTGCCCGGCGCGGTGTTGCCCGACGCGGCGGTGATCGTCAATCCGAACCAGCCGGGCTGCGAGTTTCCGAGCAAGAACCTGGCCGGCGTCGGCGTGATGTTCTACGTGCTGCTGGCGTTGCGGGCAGAACTGCGCAAGCGCGGCGTGTTTACACAAGCCACGCAGCCGCCGTTGCAAACGCTGCTGGACCTGGTTGCGCTGGGTACGGTAGCGGACGTCGTCAAGCTCGACACCAACAACCGGATCCTCGTTGCGCAAGGACTCAAGCGCATGCGCGCCGGCCGCATGCACGCCGGCGTCGCGGCGCTGTTCCGCGCCGCGGGACGCGAGGCGTCGCGCGCCAACACGTTCGATCTTGGGTTCGGGCTCGGCCCGCGTCTGAATGCGGCGGGGCGGCTTGCCGACATGTCGCTCGGCATCGAATGCCTGCTTACCGACGACGCCAACCGCGCTTGGGAGATTGCGCAGGAACTGGACGGGATGAACCGCGAGCGGCGCGATATCGAGGCCGGCATGCAGCAGGAAGCCATGCAGATCCTGGAACAGCCGCTGGATGGGCTGGATCCCGCGTCGCGATATACGGTGAGCGTGTTCCACGAAACCTGGCACCAGGGTGTGATCGGCATCGTGGCGTCGCGGCTCAAGGAGAAATTTCATCGTCCGACGATCACCTTCGCGCCTGGCGACGACGAGCATATCAAGGGCTCGGGCCGGTCGATTCCCGGATTTCACCTGCGCGATGCGCTGGATCTGGTGTCAAAACGGCACCCAGGGCTGCTGGTCAAGTTTGGCGGCCACGCAATGGCGGCCGGCCTGACCGTGCGCGCCGCGGATTTCGACACGTTTGTCGCCGCCTTCGAAGCGGTAGGCCGGGAATGGCTCAACGACGAACAACTGGCGCGCGTGATCGAAACCGATGGCGATATCGACGACACCTGCTTCTGTCCGGAATTTGTGACGCTGCTCGAAGGCCACGTCTGGGGCCAGGGCTTTCCGCCGCCCACGTTCTCAGGCGAGTTTGATGTGCTGCGGCAGACGGTCCTGAAGGGAAAGCACCTGAAACTGCAACTGGGACGCGGTAGCCAGCGTTTCGACGCCATCTGGTTCAACCACGCGGACGCGCTGGACGGCGCCAGCGCCACGGTAGCCTATCGTCTCGACAACAACACCTTCAACGGGACGACGCGCGTGCAACTGGTGGTAGAGCACGCGCAATAACCGTTCCGCGGGTCAGCGGGTCAGCGGGTCAGGGGTCAGCGGGTCAGGGGTCAGCCGTTCAGCGGGTCAGCGGGTCAGCGGGTCAGCCGGTCAGCCGGTCAGCCGGTCAGCCGCGCGACGGCAGGTAATTGGCCGGGTTCATCGGTTTGCCGTTGCCCCGCACTTCAAAATGCAGTTCGCTGGCGTTGTCCATGCTGCCGATCTCCTGCCCCGTGGCAACGCGCGCGCCTTCCTTGACCAGCGGTTTGTCCAGATTGCCGTAGACCGTCAGCCAGTCGTCGTTATGTTTGACGATGACGATCTGCCCGTAGCCGCGCAGCGTCCCGACGTGGATGGCCCAGCCCGCCGCAGCGGCGCGCACCTTGCCGCCGGCCGGCACTTCGATACGCAAGCCTTTCTCCGCGGGCGGCGCGAAGCGGCCGGTCACGCGGCCGTCGGCTGGCCATTGCAGGCTGATCGCGCTGGCTGGCGGCTTGACCGATGCGGGGTCAGGCGCGGCGCTGCGTGTCGGCTTGTCGGCCGCGGCGGCCTTGTCCGCCGCTTTGGCCGCCGAGATCCCTGCGCCGGCGGGCGGCCTGACGCGAATCAGCTGTCCGACTTCGATCTGATTGTTGTCCGCCAGATTGCTCCAGCGCGACAGTTCGGCAACCGAGCGGTTATGCCGGCGCGCGATCGAATAAAGCGTGTCGCCGCGTTCGACGCGGTAGTAACCTTCGGGCGCCGGCTCGCTGGGCGTGGTGCCACAGGCGGCCAACATCAAGGCCAGGGCGGGAGCGGCCAGCCATCCCAGCGCGCTGCGGCGGCTTGGCGTGGCACGGGTGTCGTGATTTGCTGCGAGGTGTCCTGTCATGCGTCCGGAAAGCTCCTGATCGTGGCCGCTATTGTCGCCCAAATGGGTGAAAGTCTCGCAATAGACTGTTCGCTGCACGAACAGTTCGCCCGGAATATATGCCGGCTGCGCGCGATCCGAGGCCGGTTTCCGGTGCCAATCCGCTATAATTCAACGTTTTTCAAGCGCAGGAATCTCAATTTTCATGGAAGCAGAACGCCTCAACGCCATCTCCGGTGCCATCTCCGATCTCCGTTCGCGAACGGAAGATCTACGGGGGTATCTTTGACTACGATGTCAAAGCAAATCGCCTAGACGAAGTCAACGGACTGCTGGAAGACCCGGACGTCTGGAACAACCCCAAGCGCGCCCAGGATCTGGGCAAGGAAAAGAAGGCGCTCGAAGCCGTCGTGCAAACGCTCGGCAAGCTGACGGAAGACCTGAACGGCGCTGACGAGCTTTTCGAACTCGCGCGCGAGGAAGGCGACGACGAGACGCTGGAATCGATCGAGGCCGACGTAAAAGGCTTCGAGGCCATCGTCGCCGACATGGAATTCCGCCGCATGTTCTCCGGCGAAATGGATCAGGCCAACGCGTTCATCGACATCCAGGCCGGCGCCGGCGGTACCGAGGCGTGCGACTGGGCGTCAATGCTGCTGCGTCAGTACCTGAAGTACTGCGAGCGCAAGGGCTTCAAGGCCGAAGTGCTGGAAGAATCAGAAGGCGACGTGGCGGGCATCAAGAGCGCGACGATCAAGGTTGAAGGCGATTACGCGTTCGGCTATCTGCGCACGGAAACCGGCGTGCATCGACTGGTGCGCAAGTCGCCGTTCGATTCGTCGGGCGGACGCCATACTTCGTTCTCGTCGGTGTTCGTCTACCCCGAGGGCGACGATTCGTTCGAGGTGGAAGTCAACCCGGCCGATTTGCGCGTCGATACGTATCGCGCTTCGGGCGCGGGCGGGCAGCACATCAACAAGACCGACTCCGCCGTGCGGATCACGCACATCCCGACCGGGATCGTCGTGCAGTGCCAGAACGACCGTTCCCAGCACCGCAACCGCGCCGAAGCGATGTCGATGCTGAAATCGCGCCTGTACGAGCATGAGATGCGCAAGCGTCAGGCCGAGGCCGACAAGCTCGAGGCCGGCAAGACCGACGTGGGCTGGGGTCACCAGATCCGCTCGTACGTGCTGGACCAGAGCCGCATCAAGGACCTGCGCACCAATGTGGAAATGTCCAACACGCAGAAGGTGCTGGACGGCGACCTCGATCCCTTCATCGAGGCCAGCCTGAAACAGGGCCTGTAATACCGCAAGACCTGCGATGCATCGGGGCGGTGGCCCGCGCCATACGCCACGATGCACGCGACAACCCCACGTCATCCATCTCGCCGTTGCACAAGACAAGGTCCACGCCATGACCACCGTAACGCCCCGCTCCACCCATCTCCATATCGTCACCGGCGCCTCGCGCGGCCTGGGCGCGGCGCTGGTGCGCGCGCTGCTCAAGCCGGGCAACCGCATCATTGGCGTGGCACGCAGCCGCAATACCGAGCTGGAGGCCGAGGCGTCGGCCAGCGGCGTGCCGGTGGCCTGGCACTTGCAGGATCTTGCGCAACCGGGCCCGTCGGCGGGCTGGCTGGCGAGCGTACTCGAAGCCGTGGACGACGCGCCGGCCAGCGTCACGCTGATCCTCAACGCAGGCGTGGTGGAACCGATCGGCCCGATCACGTCGCTGCACGAGAACACGCTGGTGCCGCATCTGCAAACCAACCTGGTGACGCCGATGACGATGACGGGCGCGTTCATCACAGGCACCTCGCGCTTCGATTGCCCGCGCAAGATTCTGGCGATCTCGTCCGGCGCGGCGCGCAATCCCGTGCCGGGCTGGAGCGCTTACTGCGCCGGCAAGGCGGGGCTGGACATGTTCATCCGCTCGGTCAACGCCGAGTACGGCAACCTGCCGGACGCGCACGCGGTGCGCGCCGTGGCGCTGGCGCCGGGCGTGGTGGACACGGGCATGCAGGAAACCATCCGCGGCGCCGATTTCGCGCAGGTGCAGCGCTTCCGCGACCTGAAGGCCAACGACCAGTTGGCGTCGCCCGAAGACGTGGCGCAACGTATCGTCACCTATCTTGGCCGCGCCGATTTCGGCAAGACCGAACTCGACGACATCCGCAACCATTGAACCGACTGGCGCGCGCGGGCGCTTGCTTGCGCGCGACCGAAACTCACATCATGACCGAACAGACCCGCACGCCGGCCGCCGAAGCGCCAGCCGCAGACGAGAACAAGATCATCGCTGAGCGGCGCGAAAAGCTGCAGGCCCTGCGTGCGCAGGGCGTAGCCTTTCCGAACGACTTCCGCCCGACGCATCAGTCCGGCGCGCTGCATGCGCAGTACGGCGAGACCGACGGCCCGACGCTGGAAGCCAATCCGGTAGAAGTGGCCATCGCCGGGCGCATGATGCTCAAGCGCGTGATGGGCAAGGCCAGCTTTGCCACCGTGCAGGACGGCAGCGGCCAGATCCAGTTCTACATCACGCGCGACAAGGTTGGCGAGGATGTCTACGCGGCGTTCAAGCATTGGGACCTGGGCGACATCATCAGTGCGCGCGGCGTGCTGTTCCGCACCAACAAGGGCGAGCTGTCGGTGCAGGTGCGCGAACTGCGCCTGCTGTCGAAGAGCCTGCGCCCGCTGCCGGACAAGTTCCACGGCCTGGCCGACCAGGAGCTCAAATATCGCCAGCGCTACGTCGACCTGATCGTCTCGCCGGAAACGCGCGACACGTTCCGCGCGCGCACCAAGGCGATGTCGTCGCTGCGCCGCCATATGGCCGACGCCGGCTTCATGGAAGTGGAAACGCCGATGCTGCATCCGATTCCGGGCGGCGCGGCGGCCAAGCCGTTCATCACGCATCACAACGCGCTGGACATGCAGATGTTCCTGCGCATCGCGCCCGAGCTGTATCTGAAGCGCCTGATCGTGGGTGGCTTCGAGCGTGTGTTCGAGATCAACCGCAACTTCCGTAATGAAGGGGTGAGCCCACGCCACAACCCCGAATTCACGATGATGGAGTTCTACGCGGCCTACACGGACTATCGCTGGCTGATGGACTTCACCGAGAACCTGATCCGACAAGCGGCAATCGACGCGAGCGGCAGCGCGGTGCTGACCTACCAAGGCCGCGAACTGGATCTGTCGCGCCCGTTCCATCGGCTGACGATCTGCCAGGCGATCCAGAAGTTCGCGCCCGAATATACCGACGCGCAGCTGGCCGACGCCGATTTCCTGCGCGGCGAGCTCAAGAACAAGTTCAAGATCAACACCAGCGCGCCGCAGTTCCTGAACGCTGGCCTGGGCACGCTGCAACTGGTGCTGTTCGAGGAAACCGCCGAGTCGCAACTGTGGGAACCGACCTTTATCGTCGACTATCCGGTCGAAGTGTCGCCGCTGGCGCGCGCATCGGATACCGAGTCGGGCATTACGGAACGCTTCGAACTGTTTATCACCGGGCGCGAAATCGCCAACGGTTTCTCGGAACTGAACGATCCCGAAGATCAGGCCGACCGTTTCCGCAAGCAGGTGGAGCAGAAGGATGCGGGTGACGAGGAAGCCATGTATTTCGACGCCGATTACATTCGCGCGCTCGAATACGGCATGCCCCCGACGGGCGGCTGCGGCATCGGTATCGACCGCCTAGTCATGCTGCTGACCGACAGCCCGAATATTCGCGACGTGATCCTGTTTCCGCACCTGCGCCGGGAAGACTAAGCAGCTTGCGCTGGCGGGCAAGACCCGCACCGCGCATGACAGGCCCCGCCTTTTTGGCGGGGCTTTTTCATTTCTGCACGATCCGGTCCGCGCGCACGGCCACTTGTAACAACAAGCCGCCGGCAGGCCGTCGCAAAAGATCTCTAACCCATTGAATTTAAAAGAACAATTCAGCTACAGATACTTACAAAATCAAACGGCATTTGGCGCGCGCTTCGGACAGACTTCAAGTATCTACTACGTCCCGTAGTCGTCGGAGAACAAACAATGTCTGGTCCGGAATCGCTTCCTACCCTGCCACCGCCGCGCCGCCTGCATCCGCTGATCGGCGCCGCTGCGGTGGCGGTTGTCATCGCCAGCCTGACCGCGGTTGCCGCCATTACTGGCGTGCTGCCGACCGGCAAGGCCAGTCAGGGCTCGCCCGAAGCATCGATGTCGAACGCGACTGCCTCGTACAGCGAGTCCCAAACCTATCCGTCCGCGCGCGCGGTCCAGGGTACGCAGGCGCAGGCTGCGCAAGGTCAGATGCCAGCACCCGGCTCGACCACGCGGCCACCCGCCTACGATGCCCAGCAGGCGTCCGGCATGGCGCCGCCGCCGGGCGCGCCGGCTCAGCAGGCGCAGGCCGAGCCCCGGCCGGCGGCTCGCCCCAGCCATACCGCTGGACACGTGACAGGCGTACAGGTGGTGGAAGCCGAAAAGCCGACCAGCGGACTTGGCGCCGTGGGCGGCGCCGTTGTGGGCGGCTTGCTCGGTAATCAGATCGGCAACGGCAATGGCCGCATCCTCGGTACGGTAGCGGGCGCTGCCGCAGGCGGCTTTGGCGGTAACTATGCCGAGAAGAAGCTGAACACCAACAAGTCTTACCGTGTCAGCGTACAGATGGATGACGGCTCAAGACGCACCTTCACCTATCAGAACCCGCCGGGAGTGGAGGTGGGCCAGCGTGTGCATCTGGAGCGCGGCGTGCTGGTAACCGGCTGATACGCCGGAAGCGCCGCGGAAATATCGGGCGCCACTCGGCGCGTACACAAGGCCGGCCATGTGCCGGCTTTGTTATTTGAGACGGCCCGGCGTCCCCGCCAGAGGCCGTCATGCTTTCGAGTTGCGTCGCCGCGATTGGCTCGTGACGACATGAGTCGAAAATCCGCTTACTGCGCTTCCTCGATCCAGGCGGCCTGGATCGCTTCCAGGATTTTCTCGCCCGAACGCTCTGGCAGGTCGCTGAATCCATCGAGCTCCAGCACCCACTGGCGCAGTTGCGTGAAGCGCACCGTCAAAGGGTCCACATCCGGAAATTTGTCGTACAGCGCCGCAGCGATATCGTAGGTATCAGTCCATTTCATCGGGGAAACTCCGGGCGGCAGGCTCAGTGGCCTTCCTTGGCGTGGTTGATCGTGTATTTGGGGATTTCGACGGTCAGGTCTGTGTCAGCGACGAGCGCCTGGCACGACAGCCGCGAATTGGGTTCGAGACCCCACGCCTTGTCCAGCAGGTCTTCCTCTTTTTCCTCGGCATCTTCAAGCGAGTTGAAGCCCTCGCGCACTACCACGTGGCAGGTGGTGCATGCGCATGACTTTTCGCACGCGTGCTCGATTTCGATACCGTTGTTGAGCAGCGCGTCGCAGATACTGGTGCCGGTGCTGGCTTCGAAGACGGCGCCCTCGGGACACAACTCGACGTGGGGCAAAACGATGATCTGTGGCATTTCTATCCTGTTCTCTTTGTAGCGTCGGCGCTTAGCCGATCTCCTGCACTTTCTTGCCGGCCAACGCACTCTTGATCGAGCGGTTCATGCGGCGTGCGGCGAATTCGTCGGTGCCGTGCGACAGCGCCTCAACCGCCGCCTTGATCGCGTGATGGTCTTCGCCCCGGGCAATCTCGCCAACCTTGGCGATCAGCGCTTCGACTTCGGCGCGTTCTTCCGGCGCCAGCAGATCGCCGTCCACTTCCAGCGCGCGCTGGGTGGCTTCCATCAGACGCTCGGCTTCGACGCGCTCCTCGGCCAGCGCCCGCGTCTTCATGTCCTGCTCCGCTTCCCGGAAGCTCTCCTGCAACATGCGCGCAATATCGTCATCGGCCAGACCGTACGACGGCTTGACCGATACCGACGCTTCCACGCCCGAATTGGTTTCGCGCGCCGATACAGAAAGCAGGCCGTCCGCATCGACCTGATAGGTCACGCGGATGCGCGCCGCGCCGGCCACCATCGGCGGAATGCCGCGCAGCTCGAAGCGCGCGAGGGACCGGCAGTCGCTGGCCAGTTCGCGCTCGCCCTGCAAGACGTGGATCGCCATCGCGGTCTGGCCATCCTTGAAGGTGGTGAACTCCTGCGCGCGCGCCACCGGGATCGTGCTGTTGCGCGGGATGATCTTCTCGACCAGCCCGCCCATGGTTTCGACGCCCAGCGACAGCGGAATGACATCGAGCAGCAGCCAGTCTTCGCCTGGCGCGTGATTGCCGGCGAGCAGATTGGCCTGCATGGCCGCACCGAGCGCCACGACCTTGTCCGGATCGAGATTGGTCAGCGGTTGCTGGCCGAAATATTCGCCGACCGCCTTGCGGATGGCCGGCATGCGCGTGGCGCCGCCAACCAGCACCACGCCCTTCACCTCATCCGGTGTCACACCGGCGTCGCGCAACGCCTTGCGCACCGGCGCGAGCGTCTTCTGCACCAGATGCGCGGTGATTTCGATAAACGTCGCGGCCGTCAGCGGCAGATGCACGATCTCGCCGCTGGCCAGCACGGCGTCGATCACGGTGCTGTCGCTGGACGACAGTGCTTCCTTGGCGGCGCGGGCGCGCACCATCAACAGGCGCATGTCCTCGGCGGACAGCGGCTGCAGGCCGGCCTGCTCGACGATCCAGCACAGCAGGCGCTGATCGAAGTCGTCGCCGCCAAGCGCGGAATCGCCGCCGGTCGACATCACCTCGAACACGCCCTTGGTCAGCTTGAGCACCGAGATATCGAACGTGCCCCCACCCAGGTCGTACACGGCATAGATACCTTCGGCTGCGTTGTCCAGTCCGTACGCGATCGCCGCGGCGGTCGGTTCGTTGAGCAGGCGCAGCACGTCCAGGCCCGCCAGTTGCGCGGCGTCCTTGGTGGCCTGGCGTTGCGCGTCGTCGAAATATGCAGGCACGGTGATCACCGCGCCGACCAGATCGTCGCCGAGCGAATCCTCGGCGCGCTGGCGTAATGTGGCCAGGATCTCGGCCGACACCTCGACGGGGCTCTTGACGCCCGCCACGGTCTTCAACTGGACCATGCCCGGCGCGTCGACGAAATCGTAGGGGCTGTGTTCGATATTGCTGACATCGCGCAGGCCGCGTCCCATGAACCGCTTCACAGAAACAATCGTGTTCTTGGGATCGCGCACCGCTTCGTCCTGGGCCTTGTAGCCGATATGCGCGGTGCCGTTCGGCAGATAGCGCACCACCGACGGCAGCAACGAACGGCCGCTGTCGTCGGGCAGGACTTCGGGGATGCTGTTGCGCACGGCGGCCACCAGGGAATTGGTGGTGCCAAGATCGATACCGACGGCCAGGCGTCGCTGATGGGGCGCCGGCGACATGCCGGGTTCGGAAATCTGGAGCAGTGCCATGGGAATCTTCTAATCTTCGAGACGATCGATCGCTTCGCTGGCGTCGTGTTCGATCTTCTCGATAAACATCAACTGGCGCGCGGCGCCGCCGGCGGCGTCATTGTCGCCGGCGTCTAGCAACGCGCCGAGGGCTGCGTGCCGCTCGCGCTTTTCCTGTCGCAGGTCGCGCAACAGACGATCGAGCTGGTCGACCGCGCGCGCTTGCACCGCATCCTGCAGCGCCTCGCGCCATTCCATCTGCTGCATCAGGAACGCGGGCGCCATGGCCGTATTGCTCTCGGCCTGGATGTCGACGCCACGCAATTGCAGCAGATAGATCGCGCGCTTCAGGGGCTGGCGCAGCGTCCGGTACGCTTCGTTGGCATGCGCGGCCCACTGCATGGCCACGCGCCGCTCGGCGTCTCCGGCGTTGGCAAAGCGGTCCGGATGCGCCTGCGTCTGAACGGTGCGATAGGCGGCGTCGAGCGCGGCCTCATCGACGTCGTATTGGGCGGGCAGTCCGAACAGCGAAAAGAAATCGTCTTTCAAAGCGCGTCTTTCAAGAAACATTCACAACAAAAAGGAGCGGTCATGCCGCCCCTTGTCGTGATGCCGCCCGTGCGTCGCAAACCGAAGCAGGCGGCGCGGGCCGTCAGACCCGGAACGACTCGCCGCAGCCGCACTCGTCCCTGACGTTCGGATTGTTGAACTTGAAACCTTCGTTCAACCCTTCACGCGCGAAATCGAGCTCGGTGCCGTCGATGTACGGCAGGCTCTTCGGATCCACGATCACCTTGATGCCGTGCGACTCGAATACCTGATCCTCGGGCAGCAGTTCATCCACGTATTCGAGCTTGTATGCCAGGCCCGAGCAGCCAGTGGTCTTCACGCCCAGGCGCAGGCCCACGCCCTTGCCGCGACGTTCCAGGTAGCGGGCGACGTGCTTCGCCGCCTTTTCGGTCATTGTGATCATCTTTGCCTTGCTGTCGAACACCTCGCGCCGCTTGCGCCGTCACGCGAGGTCACACCAACCCATTTGAAGCTGCAGGCCGCCTGAGCGGTATCAGGCTGCCTTCTGCTCGGCGCCGCCGTGCTTCTTCTTGTAATCCTCGACGGCCGCCTTGATGGCGTCTTCCGCCAGGATCGAGCAGTGGATCTTCACCGGCGGCAACGCCAGTTCTTCGGCGATCTGGGTGTTCTTGATCTCCAGCGCCTGGTCCACGGTCTTGCCCTTGACCCATTCGGTCACCAGCGACGACGAGGCGATTGCCGAGCCGCAACCATAGGTCTTGAATTTGGCGTCTTCGATCACGCCCGCTTCGTTGACCTTGATCTGCAGCTTCATCACGTCGCCGCAGGCCGGGGCGCCGACCATACCGGTACCCACCGCGTCGTCGTTCTTGTCGAACGAGCCGACGTTGCGCGGATTTTCATAGTGGTCGAGAACCTTGTTGCTATAAGACATTTTGGCTACCTCTGACGAATCTTTATGGGGTTTTTCTTGTTGCCTGGCCTGCGTTCAGTGCGCAGCCCACTGGATCGAATTCAGGTCGACGCCGTCCTTGAACATTTCCCACAGCGGCGACAGTTCACGCAGCTTGCCGATCTTGTTCTTGAGCAGTTCGACGGTGTAGTCGATTTCGGCTTCGGTGGTGAAACGGCCCACCGTAAAGCGGATCGAGCTATGCGCGAGTTCGTCGTTGCGGCCGAGCGCGCGCAACACATACGACGGCTCCAGCGACGCGGACGTGCAGGCCGAACCCGACGACACGGCCACGTCCTTGATGGCCATGATCAGCGATTCACCTTCCACGTAGTTGAAGCTGACATTGAGGTTGTGCGGCACACGATGTTCCATCGAGCCGTTCAGGTACACCTCTTCCATGCTCGACAGGCCGTTCCACAGGCGGTCGCGCAGCATGCGGATACGCTCGTTTTCCGTGGCCATTTCTTCGCGGGCAAGACGGAATGCCTCGCCCATGCCGACGATCTGGTGCGTGGCCAGCGTGCCCGAGCGCATGCCGCGCTCGTGGCCGCCGCCGTGCATCTGCGCCTCGATGCGCACGCGCGGCTTGCGACGCACGTACAGCGCGCCAATGCCCTTCGGGCCATAGGTCTTGTGGGCCGAGAACGACATCAGGTCGCACTTCAGCGTGGCCAGGTTGATCAGCACCTTGCCGGTGGCCTGCGCCGCGTCGCAATGGAAGATGATGCCCTTGTCGCGGCAGATCTCGCCGATCTGCTCGACGTCCTGGATCACGCCGATCTCGTTGTTCACGAGCATCACCGAAACCAGGATCGTGTCCGGGCGGATCGCCTGCTTGAACACGTCCATGTCGATCAGGCCGTCGTCCTTGACGTCGAGGTACGTCACCTCGAAGCCTTGGCGTTCCAGTTCACGCGTGGTGTCCAGCACGGCCTTGTGCTCGGTCTTCACGGTGATGATGTGCTTGCCCTTGCCCGAGTAGAAATTGGCCGCGCCCTTGATGGCGAGGTTGTCCGACTCGGTGGCGCCAGACGTCCACACGATTTCCCGCGGGTCGGCGCCAACCAGCGCCGCCACCTGCTCGCGCGCCTCTTCCACGGCGCGCTCGGCGTCCCAGCCATAGGCATGGCTGCGCGAAGCGGGATTGCCGAACTGCTCGCGCAGGTACGGAATCATCTTGTCGGCCACGCGCGGGTCCACCGGCGTGGTCGCCGAGTAATCCATATAGATCGGGAAATGTGGGGTGGTGCTCATCGTTATGACTGCCTTATAGGGATCGCTAATCGCGTACTGCCTACTAATAGTTTAGATCGGTTACTGCAATCTTGCTCAGGACTGCGCAAGACTGAAGACCGAATTGACCATGCGGGCGCGTGCGGGCTTTTCCTGTTTCCCGGATTTGCCACGGGCCACGGTCACTGGCTGCTGCGCGGCGTCTTCGCGCATGTCGTGCAACACGGCCGGTTGCCGCGCGCGCTGCTGGTCGACCAGATTTTTCAGCGACACGGAGTCGAGGTACTCGACCATCTTCTGGTTCAGCGTGGCCCACAGTTCGTGGGTCATGCAGCGCCCGGATCCGTCGTCGCCGTTACAATTGCCCTTTCCCCCGCACTGCGTGGCGTCCAGCGGCTCGTCCACGGCGATGATGATGTCCGCCACGGTGACGTCCTCGGCCTTGCGGGCGAGGCTGTATCCGCCGCCCGGGCCGCGCACGCTTTCCACGATTTCGTGGCGGCGCAGCTTACCGAACAACTGCTCGAGGTACGACAGGGAAATTTTCTGACGCTGGCTGATGCCGGCCAGGGTGACGGGTCCCTGATCCTGGCGCATGGCCAGGTCAATCATGGCGGTTACCGCAAAACGGCCTTTGGTGGTCAGTCTCATGATGCTCGGGGAGAGGGAATACTTGAGAATTTCGGTCGAGTTTACGATATCCCGACTAAATCAGTCAAGTTCCCCTTGCTGCAACGCACTGTTCCACCCGCTATAACGATGAGCGTTCCGGGGCCGGGGACTCCGGCTTGCTGCGCGGCGGAATCAACAGTGACATCGGATGCCTGACGATGCGCCGCCGCACCGCCCCTACCAACGCCTTGCGATCGACGCGCCGCAGGTTGCGTGATCGCAACGCCATATAGAACGCCAACGCGAAGCTCACCGCGACGTTCAGCACACCCATCAGCGCGATTCCCGCCACGGCCAGCCACAGAGACGGCATGCGCAGCGCATCGACGCCCAGCACGCCAAGCGCCGCCCCCACCGACCCGGTGGAAAGCGTGACGTGACGCACTTCCATATGGGGGCCGACGAAGCTCAGGATCTCGGGCCCCAGGCCCAGCAGGAATCCGAGCGACACGTTGGCGGTGATGCCCGACAGGTTGCGCTTCCAGAAATCCGCCAGGCGCGTGGCGCCGCGCTGTCCCAGCACATAGCGCAGGCGACGGTTGTAAGCCATCACGTCGTGCACGCGATGCAGCGCAAACCAGTTGTCGGCCCAGCCGGCGATCAGGCTCGACAGCCACAGCAACACGCCCGTGAACACCGCATACAACGGCGTCGGGCCAAGAATCGAAAACGATTCGATCGTGGCGATGGCCTTGGCTGGCGTGATCAGGTTGGTGCCGAGCAGCTTCGCGGCGAGCCATTGCAGGGCGAATGCCACCGGAAATACCACCGAAAGATTGCCGAAGATCGCCGCCGCATTGGAGCGGATCATCGCGATCGTGTCGTCGACAAACAGCTCGCGCCCGTCCGGCCGCCCCGCGCCATCGAGCCGGTGCGCGAGCGCCGGACCGGTCATCGCGGGCTGTTTGGTGGCCAGCGTGAAATGCGCGAAATGGATCGCCAGAAAGCTGCCCGCGTAGTTCAGCGATGCGAGAAAGCCTTCGGTGAATTTGTCGAGGTGCAGGCCATAGATCAGAAACTTCAGGTAGACCGTTATCACGGTCACCAATCCGCCGCCCGCTGCCGCACGCATCAGTTCGCCATATTCCCTGCGGTTGCGCGTGATGTAGTGCTCGCCCGTTTCGGCCGAACGCTCCACCACCTTGCGCGCCAACTGTGCGAACGACGTGCCAAGCAGATGTCCAACGCTGCGGCGCGCCTGCGTCGAGCGAATCAGTTCGGCGATCAGGTGCGCATGACGTTCGCGGCGCGAAGGATCGACCCAGGCATTGAGCAGCAAGTCGATACGCGACAGTTGCGCCTTCATGCGCTCGATCTGGAACACCACCTCCACCGATACGCCGTTTTCCTCGAGGTCGTCGTAGACCTGGCGCGCCGCGGCATGGCAGCCGTCGAGCAAGGCCCGGAAGTAGTTCAGACGATGCGCGAACGTTGCGCCATCATGCGCAAGGCCTTCCTCGCAGAGCGCGACGATGGCGGTATCGAGCCGATAGAACGGCGTGTCTTCGACGCGCCCGTGCAGGCGCGAGCGGATTGCCTGACTCAGCCCGGTGGCCTTGACGTGGCTCACCAGCACCTGGATGCTGGTCGTCAGCGTGGCCTCACGCGCGACGTGAAAGCGCTCCACCCCTTCGTCCGCGTCGGACAGCACGGCCATCCCGAGCCGCTCGACGAGTTCGTTGTCGAGCGCCTCCACCCACTCGGCGTCGTTGTCGTCGACAAACAGCAGCGCGAACAATGCCGCCATATCGCTGCGATTGGGTGGCGGCGGCAGAAACCGCGCCTGCAGGCGGTCGACCATCTCGCCCCAGATGCCAGGGTGCGACGCCACGCCGGTATCGCAGAACAGCGCGGTTGGATCGTTGTCGCGCACGATGGCGCGCACCGTGCGGGCGAAGCTGTCGGACCACTCGGGATGGCGCGCCAGAACCTGCAGCAGATAGCGCAGGCGCACGTGCGCGGGATAGCGGCGCGCAGCGCTTGCATCGCCGTCTTGCTCCACCCCGGGGTTGCCGTCGCGCCGCAGCCAGTAGCCAAGTTCGACCAGCCAGGCGTTACGCTCGGCCAGCGGCGCGTCGGGATCGGCCGCTGCCAGGATGGCGTCAAGCTGAAGGCTGGCGCTGCGCGATTCACGCCATTTACGAAACAGCGAACGCATCGTCAAGCCAGCCGTTGTGCGAGAAACGCGATCACGCCGTCGCAAGCGTCCTCGACGTAGTCGAGCACGCGCTCGAATCCATCGCCTTCGCCGTAATAGGGATCGGGCACTTCGTCTGCGCGTGCATCGCTTGCGAAGCTCATCAGCAGGCGCACCTTCGCGGCGCCGTCGGGATGCAGCGCGCGCAGCGCCGCCAGATTGGCGTGATCCATGGCCAGCACGAGATCGAAGCGGTCGAAATCGGTCACGTCAACCTGACGCGCGCGCAGCGACGACAGATCGTAACCGCGCCGCAGCGCATGGCGCTGGCTGCGCGCATCGGGCGGCCGCCCAACGTGATAGTCGTGCGTGCCGGCCGAATCCAGTTCGACCCGATCGGCGAGGCCGGCGGCCTGCAGCTTGGCGCGCAGCACGCCCTCCGCCGTGGGGGAACGGCAGATATTGCCCATGCAGCACATCAGAATGGCGTATTTTTTCATCGGCGCGATTCTACCTGCCGCGCACCGGCGCCGATGCGCAATCGCCGGCTAAAGCTGTTCGGCGAGCTGCCGGCCGCGCGCGAAACCGGCGGTCTCGGCGTCTTCGGGCGTCGCAAAATGCTCGCTCGGCGGGGAGGATTCGAGCAGCGTGCCAGCGGCGCGAATATTCGTGCCCTTGCGGCAAACGCGCACCGTGTATTCCCATTCGATCGGCGTCCGGAGTTTCACCAGCACCTGGATCTCGTGCGTGTCGAAAACCTTCTTTTTCCATTCACTGCGGTAGGCCATCAATGTCTCCTGGCCGACTGTGTCTTGTATTGACCCGTGGCCTGGGTCAATTCACTTCGCCGGCATCGATCGTGCGCATGGCTTCGGCCTCAGCCAGGGCAAGTGCCGCCTCGGGCGTCTGGGCCGCGCCGGTTTCCGTTTCAAACGTGGGTCCGCCGGGCTCGCCAAATGCATCGGCAATCGTCAGCTTTCCGGCGAAGCCGCCGCCCGCATGCGGGATCGCGCGGGCCACAACGGCATAACCACCATATTCGAACTGTGTCACCATGGCGCGCTCCTGGTTGGCGGCAGAGTCTGGGTTCCCATTGTTCAAAAACAGGCCCTAACCACTATAGGATGCCTTCGCGCCGCATGCGCATCAGAAGCTGATCCGGTATCCCCTCAACTTGACGGCGGCAGCAGATGGTCGCCGTCCGCGGCGCCGCCAAATACCTGCGCGCGCAGCTTGCTCAATTGATCCCGCACCTGAGCCGCTTTTTCGAATTCGAGATTCTTGGCGTGGTCCAGCATCTGCTTCTCCAGACGCTTGATTTCCCGGGATACCTGCTTCTCGCTCATATCCTCGTATTTGGCGCGTTCCGCAGCGGCGGTCAATTCCGCCTTGACCTCGTTGGCGTCATACACGCCGTCGATAATGTCCTTGATGCGTTTGACCACGCCACGCGGGACGATGCCATGCGCCTCGTTGTACGCGGTCTGCTTGATGCGGCGGCGTTCGGTCTCCTGAATCGCCACCTTCATCGAATCGGTCATGCGATCGGCATAAAGAATGGCCATGCCGTTCACATTGCGCGCCGCGCGGCCGATGGTCTGAATTAGCGACCGCTCCGCACGCAGAAAACCTTCCTTGTCCGCATCGAGAATCGCCACGAGCGACACTTCCGGAATATCGAGGCCCTCGCGCAGCAGGTTGATCCCGACCAGCACATCGAAGGTGCCAAGCCGCAGATCGCGAATGATCTCGACGCGCTCGACAGTATCGATATCCGAATGCAGATAGCGCACCTTGACGCCGTTTTCGGACAGGAACTCGGTGAGCTGTTCGGCCATGCGCTTGGTCAGCGTGGTCACCAGCACGCGCTCGTTGACCTTCACGCGCAGGTGGATCTCGCTTAACAGACCGTCCACCTGCGTGGTGGCCGGCCGCACTTCGATAATCGGATCGACAAGTCCGGTGGGACGCACCACCTGTTCCACGACCTGCCCCGCGTGTTCCTTTTCATAATTGGCCGGTGTGGCGGTCACGAATACCGCCTGGCGCATCTTGCGCTCGTATTCGTCGAACTTGAGCGGCCGGTTGTCGAGCGCCGACGGCAGGCGGAAGCCATATTCGACCAGCGTGGTCTTGCGCGCGCGGTCGCCGTTGTACATGCCGTTCAACTGGCCGATCAGCACGTGCGATTCGTCGAGGAACATCAGCGCATCGGGCGGCAGATAATCGACCAGCGTGGGCGGCGGCTCGCCCGGCTTGGCTCCTGAAAGATGGCGCGAATAATTTTCGATGCCCTTGCAGAAACCCAGTTCCGAAAGCATTTCCAGATCGAAGCGCGTGCGCTGCTCAAGGCGCTGGGCCTCGACGAGCCGATTTTCCTTGTAGAAGAAATCGAGCCGCTCGCGCAGTTCCACCTTGATGTCCTCGATCGCGCGCAGCACGGTTTCGCGCGGCGTGACGTAATGGCTGGACGGATACACCGTGAAACGCGGAATCTTCTGCCGCACGCGGCCGGTCAGCGGATCGAAAAACTGCAGCGAGTCGACCTCGTCGTCGAACAGTTCCACACGGACGGCCATTTCGGCGTGTTCGGCCGGAAAGATATCGAGCGTATCGCCACGCACGCGGAAACTGCCGCGCTGGAAATCGGTTTCGTTGCGCGTGTACTGCATCGCGATCAGACGCGCGATGACGTCGCGCTGGCTGATCTTGTCGCCCATGCGCAGCGTCAGGATCATCTGGTGGTATTCGCTGGGATTGCCGATACCGTAAATGGCCGACACGGTCGCCACGATAATCGTGTCGCGACGCTCGAGCAGGCTCTTGGTGGCCGACAGGCGCATCTGCTCGATATGTTCGTTGATCGACGAATCCTTCTCGATGAACAAATCGCGCTGAGGCACATAGGCCTCGGGCTGGTAGTAGTCGTAGTAGCTGACGAAATACTCCACCGCGTTGCGCGGGAAAAATTCCCGGAATTCCGAATAAAGCTGCGCCGCGAGGGTCTTGTTCGGCGCGAAAACGATGGCCGGGCGCCCAAGGCGAGCGATCACGTTGGCCATTGTGAAGGTCTTGCCCGAGCCGGTCACGCCCAGCAACGTCTGGTACGAGAGCCCGTCCTGCACCCCTTCCACCAGTTGCCGGATGGCCTCGGGCTGGTCGCCGGCGGGCGGAAACGGCTGGTACAGCTGGAACGGCGACCCCGGAAAAGAGACGAATTTGTCTTCATCCAGGGCGGGGGCGACTTCGGCGAGATTCGTCATAAACGTAGGGAAAAACCTGAGGAATACTGGCGGATTACGCTAGAATCTTGGGGTTGCGCGGATCGGTTCAAGGCCAGTGTGCCTGAACGCTGCTGTCAGGTTCTGTCAGGAGTGTCAGACGCCCCGGATTCGACCGGACCATGTTCCGACGCAGCCACAGCGCAGTCCGAAGCATTCTACGCCCTCCGTTTTGTTACACAGCTGACCACGAGATTCCAAATGAGTTTGTTTTCTGCCGTCGAGATGGCCCCGCGCGACCCGATCCTGGGCCTGAATGAAGCATTCAATGCCGATACGCGTTCCACGAAGGTGAATCTGGGTGTTGGCGTGTACTTCACGGACGAAGGGAAAATTCCGCTGCTGCGCGCCGTGCAGGAAGCCGAGAAAGCGCGCCTGGCCACCGCCACGCCGCGCGGCTACCTGCCCATCGAAGGCATTGCCGCCTACGACCAGGCCGTGCAAACGCTGCTGTTCGGCAAGGATTCGGCCCTCATCACCGAAGGCCGCGTTGTGACCGCCCAAGCACTTGGCGGCACCGGCGCGCTCAAGATCGGCGCCGACTTCCTGAAGCGCCTGTACCCGAACGCCTCGGTCGCCATCAGCGACCCGAGCTGGGAAAACCACCGCGCGCTGTTCGAAGCCGCCGGTTTCCCGGTGGTCAACTATGCCTATTACGACGCCGCCAGCCACGGCCTGAACTTCGCCGGCATGGTCGAATCGCTGAAGTCGTACCCGGCCAACACGATCGTCGTTCTGCACGCCTGCTGCCACAACCCGACCGGCGTCGACCTGAACGAAGCCCAATGGAAGCAAGTGGTCGAACTGGTCAAGGAACGCAACCTGATTCCGTTCCTGGACATGGCCTACCAGGGCTTTGCCGAAGGCATCGACCCGGACGGCGCCGCAGTGCGTCTGTTTGCCGAATCGGGCCTGCCGTTCTTCGTGTCCAGCTCGTTCTCGAAGAGCTTCTCGCTGTATGGCGAACGCGTCGGCGCGCTGTCGATCGTCACCACCGGCAAGGAAGAGGCACAGCGCGTGATGTCGCAGGTCAAGCGCGTGATCCGCACCAACTATTCCAACCCGCCGACCCACGGCGGCACCGTGGTGGCCACCGTGCTGAACAGCCCCGAGCTGCGCGCCATGTGGGAAGAAGAACTGGGTGAAATGCGCGACCGCATCAAGCTGATGCGCAACGCCCTGGTCGACAAGCTGGCCGCCAAGGGCGTGCCCGGCGACTTCTCGTTCGTGAAGGCCCAGCGCGGCATGTTCTCGTACTCGGGCCTGACTTCGGCTCAGGTCGACACGCTGCGCACCGAACACGGCATTTACGCCGTCAGCACCGGCCGCATCTGCGTGGCCGCGCTGAACAGCCGCAACATCGACGCCGTGGTAAACGCTATCGCAGCGGTCTACTAAGCCAGGCGTCCGCAAAGACGCCTCGCGGCGGGTGCGCAAAAAAGCAACACCCGCGACATGAAAAGGCGATCCGGAGTGCGCTCCGGGTCGCCTTTTTCTTTTCTTCAGCGTTGTCATCAGGATTTACGGCCGATGTCCTATCGTCCTCCCTGCTTGGTCGGGTAAGTTGGCGGCATATGCTGCAGAGCACGATCGTTCGATTGCGGGCATAATCGTTGCGCGACAAGCACTCGCGACCAGAAAGGCTAGACAAGCATGCTTTACCAATTGCATGAATTTCAGCGCTCGATGCTGAACCCGTTGACCGCCTGGGCTCAGGCGACAGCCAAGACATTTACCAATCCCCTCAGCCCGTTATCGCTGATTCCCGGTGCGCCACGGATGGCTGCGGGATATGAGCTGCTCTACCGGCTCGGCAAGGAATACGAAAAACCAGCCTTTGATATCAAGGCTGTCCGTTCCAACGGCCGCGACATTCCCATCGTCGAACAGGCCGTGCTGGAAAAGCCATTCTGCAAACTGATCCGCTTCAAGCGCTACGCGGACGACCCGGAAACCATCAAGCTGCTCAAGGACGAGCCAGTCGTACTGGTTTGCGCGCCGCTGTCCGGCCACCACGCCACGCTGCTGCGCGATACCGTGCGCACCTTGCTGCAGGACCACAAGGTCTACGTCACGGACTGGGTCGACGCGCGCATGGTGCCGGTGGAAAGCGGCAGCTTCCATTTGTCCGACTACATCTATTACATCCAGGAATTCATCCGCCATATCGGCGCCGAAAACCTGCATGTGATTTCCGTCTGCCAGCCGACCGTACCGGTGTTGGCGGCCATTTCGCTGATGGCCTCGGCCGGCGAGAAGACGCCGCGCACGATGACCATGATGGGCGGTCCGATCGACGCGCGCAAAAGCCCGACGTCGGTCAATTCGCTGGCCACCAACAAATCGTTCGAGTGGTTCGAGAACAACGTCATCTACACCGTGCCGGCCAATTATCCGGGCCATGGCCGCAAGGTGTATCCGGGCTTCCTGCAGCATGCGGGATTCGTGGCAATGAACCCGGATCGCCATCTGTCGTCGCACTACGACTATTACCTGAGCCTGATCGAAGGCGATGCCGACGATGCCGAGGCCCACGTGAAGTTCTACGACGAGTACAACGCGGTACTCGACATGGCCGCCGAATATTATCTGGATACGATTCGCGAGGTGTTCCAGGAATTCCGCCTGGCCAACGGCACGTGGGAAATCGACGGCGCGCCGGTGCGTCCGCAGGACATCAAGGGCACGGCCTTGCTGACGATCGAAGGCGAACTCGACGATATCTCCGGAGCAGGCCAGACCGCAGCCGCGCACGACCTGTGCGCGGGCATTCCGAAAACGCGCAAGCAGCACATCACTGCGCCGAAGTGCGGTCACTACGGGATTTTTTCGGGCCGTCGCTGGCGCGAGAACATCTATCCGGAACTGCGCGAATTCATCCGCAAGTATTGATCCGGCAAGCCGCCAGACAAAACGCCCGCGAATTTTTCGCGGGCGTTTTGTCTTGGCGCCGTCCCGATCAGAAAGGTCGGTTCAACGATTGGTCAGGTAGGACAGCAGCATATCGGTGTGCAATTCGGCAAAGCGCGCATGCTCTTCTTCCGACGCCACATCGCGGCCGATGACGGCACTGATCGTATAGCGGTTGGACAGCACGTAATAGCCCAGCGCCGAAATCGTCAGGTAGAACTGCGGCACATCGATCTGGTCGCGAAATACGCCCTGCTTCTGTCCGCGCTGAATCACATCGGCCAGCACGTCCACCACCGGATTGATCAGCTCATGCAGTTGCGCCGATTTCTTCAGATGACGCGCCTCGTGCAGGTTTTCGCTGTTGACCAGGCGGATGAATTCCGGATGCGCGTAATACCAGTCCCATATAAAGCGGGCCAGGGTCCGTACCGCCGCCACCGGATCTTCATCGGTGATATGCAGTTGCTCTTCGGCGGCACGAAATTCGGCGTACTGCCTTTCCAGTACGGCCAAAAACAGGCCTTCCTTGCTGCCGTAGTAGTAGTACAGCATGCGCTCGTTGGTTTCGGCGCGACGTGCGATCTGGTCGACGCGTGCACCGGCCAGACCGCCCTTGGCAAATTCCTCGGTGGCTGCCGCCATAATGCGTCGGCGTGTGCCCTCGGGATCCCGCTTGGTTCTTGGCTCGTTCGACATGAAATTCCGTCTGTCAGTTGCGCGGATTATGGCATAGCGTGTCACCCGGCTTGCGGCGGCCTCTCCCCTATCGAGTGACGCCGCATGATCGCCTTTTCTGCACTGCGGCGAAATCGGGGATAATCCTTGCCGCGCAGGCGCGCCACAGACCCGCCACGTCGCAGCCGCTCCCCTCGAAAACCGTATTACGTCGTGACCCACACCCCATCGATCGCTGCTGGCGACAGCCTGGCAGACCGCCTTGAAGCCCTGCTGCCGCAAACCCAATGCACCAAATGCGGGTTCGATGGCTGCCGCCCCTACGCCGAAGCCATGGCCGCGGGCGAGGCCGCAAGCAACCGCTGCCCGCCGGGCGGCGCCGAGGGTGTGGTGCGACTATCCGCCTTGCTGGGCGTGGCACCCCAACCGCTGGACCCCGAGCGCGGCATCGAACAGCCGCGCACCGTGGCCCGGATCGACGAGTCGCTGTGTATCGGCTGCACGCTCTGCATCCAGGCGTGTCCCGTCGATGCCATCGTCGGCGCGGCCAAGCAGATGCATACCGTGCTGCCGGACTGGTGCACCGGCTGCGACCTTTGCGTGGCGCCCTGCCCGGTCGACTGCATCGCCATGATCCCGGTCACGGGCGCTAAGACTGGTTGGGCGGCATGGTCGCAGGAGCAGGCCGACATTGCGCACGTCCGTCATCTGGCGCGCCGCGAGCGGCTGGTGCGCGAACGCGCGGAAAACGACGCGCGCCTCGCCGCCAAAGCCGCCGCAAAGCTTGAAGCGCTGCAGGCCGAATCCGCCGCGAGCGAAGCCGAACAGGCCGCGCAAGCGCGCAAGAAAGCGATCATCCAGGCGGCGATCGAACGCGCGCGCCAGAAGGCCGCCGCGGCAAAACCGCGCAACACCGAAAACGTGTCGCCCGCCGTGCAGGCGCAGATCGATGCCGCAGAGGCGCGCCGTGCCCGGCTCGGCATCGGCACAGCCCAGCCTGAAGCCGATCACGCCGATCACGCCGATGGTGCCGATCATGCAGACCGCGCCGACGATCCCGCTGACACCGGCAGCCAGAACAAGAACGACGACAGCAATCCTCCGCGATGAATCCCGCCAAGCGCCTTGCGATCTTTGAAACCCTGCGCGAAGTCAATCCGACGCCGGAAACGGAGCTGGAATACAGTTCGCCGTTCGAATTGCTGATTGCGGTGCTGCTGTCCGCGCAAGCCACCGATGTGGGCGTGAACAAGGCCACGCGCAAGCTGTTTCCCGTGGCACACACGCCGCAACAGATTCTGGATCTGGGCGAGGATGGGCTGATCGAATACATCAAGACGATCGGCCTGTACAAGACCAAGGCCAAGCATGTGATGGCAACGTGCCGGATCCTTGTCGAGCAGCATGGCGGCAAGGTCCCGCCCGTGCGCGAAGCGCTCGAAGCGCTGCCGGGCGTGGGGCGGAAAACGGCCAACGTGGTGCTCAACGTGGCATTTGGCCATCCGACCATCGCGGTCGACACCCATATCTTTCGCGTGGCCAATCGCACCGGCCTGGCACCGGGCAAGAATGTCGACGAAGTGGAGCAGAAACTGTTGAAGGTGGTGCCGAAAGACTTCCTGCACGATGCGCACCACTGGCTGATTCTTCACGGCCGATACGTGTGCAAGGCGCGCAAGCCCGAATGCTGGCATTGCGCGATCGAGCCGCTGTGCGAGTTCAGGGAAAAGACGCCGGCGCCGAAATCGTAGGCGTCGCCGCCATCAAGGCGCGCGGTGTGTCAGCACCAGCGCCAGCCGCAACGCGGTGGCCGCCACCGACTCGACGTCGGGTGCATAGCCTTCGCGGATCCAATGCAGCGCCACGTGAATGATGCCGCCCGCGATCCCCGCGAGCAGCATTGGATCGGCAGCCGGGCAGCCGGGCAGCAAGGTGCGCGCCAGCAGTCCGCCAAACTCGCGCAGCGACACGCCCAGCGCCTCGTCCACCGGCTTGCTGACGCCGCGAATCTCCACCAGGAACACCCGCGCCGAGCGCGGCTCGCATTGCAGCGTGCCGAAATAGGTGCGCAGCATCGCCAGCGCGCGATGCTGGCCGTCGCCGCCCGCCGCCTCGCCTGCATGCTCGAGTTTATGCAGCAGCCGGTGCGTGACTGTTTGAAACGACGCCAGTAGCAACGCTTCACTGTTGGCAAACGATTCGTAAAAATATCGCTCGGTCAGTCCCGCCGCTTCGCAGACGGCCTTGACCGTGGCGTTCTGATAGCCGCGTTCGCCGTACACCTGCACGGCCGCGGCGATAAGCTGATCGCGTCGCTGGGCGCGGCGCTCGTCGGCGTCAGCGCCGCGATAGCGGCGCGCGGGGGAGAGCTCGGTGGTCATGCGCGCCATTATGACATTCCCTATTGTCAGATCGCTTCTGACAACCTATGTTGTCAGAAGCCCCAACTCGACCGGGTTCCCGTCATGACCGCCCCGCTTCCCGATGACGCAGTTCTCGACGTACTGATCGTAGGCGCCGGCCTCTCCGGTATCGGTGCCGCCCGGCACCTGCAGCAGCGCTGTCCGGACAAGCGCTTCGCCATCCTGGAAGCCCGCGATGCCGTAGGCGGCACCTGGGATCTGTTCCGCTATCCCGGCATCCGTTCGGATTCGGACATGTACACGCTGGGCTACCGCTTCAAGCCCTGGCGCGGCGCCAAGGCCATTGCCGACGGGCCGTCGATCCTGGCCTACATCCGCGAAACCGCCGACGAGGCAGGCATCACCCCGCACATCCGTTTCGGCCACAAGGTCGTCAGCGCGGCGTGGAGCAGCCACGACGCGTGCTGGACCGTGGAAGCCGAGCGTTCGGCGGACGGTTTGCGCCAGCGACTGCGCGCGCGGCTGCTCTATGTTTGCGCGGGCTATTACAGCTATGCGGAAGGGCATCGTCCGAAATTTCCGGACGAAGAAAATTTCCGAGGCCAGATCGTCCATCCGCAGTTCTGGGACCCATCGATCGACTATGCGGGCAAGCGTGTGGTGGTGATCGGCAGCGGCGCTACGGCCGTCACGCTGGTGCCCGCGATGGCCGACACGGCGCAGCACGTGACGATGCTGCAGCGCTCGCCCACCTACATCGTGACGCGCCCGGGCGAGGACGCGATCGCGCAGCGCCTGCGCCGCATGATGCCGGAGCGGCTGGCCTATCGCGCCACGCGCTGGAAGAACGTGCTGCTGGGGATGTTCTTCTTCCAGCTGGCGCGACGCCGGCCGCAGAAGGTGAAGCAACGTCTGGTCGGCATGGCCGCGGCGCAGCTTGAACCGGGCTTCGATGTCGATACGCATCTGACGCCACGCTATAACCCCTGGGATCAGCGCGTCTGCCTGGTGCCCGCCGGCGATCTGTTCCGCGAAATCCGCAACGGCCGCGCATCGATCGTGACCGATCAGATCGATCGCTTCACCGCCGACGGCATTGCGCTTAAATCGGGCAAGACCTTGCCCGCCGACGTCGTGGTGGCTGCCACCGGCCTGAAACTGAATATGCTCGGCGACATTACGCTGACCGTCGACGGCAAACCGCGCAGACCATCCGAGTGCCTGGCCTACAAAGGCATGATGCTGAGCAATGTACCCAACCTGGTGCTGGCGTTCGGCTACACCAATGCGTCGTGGACGCTCAAAGCCGATCTCACTGCCGAATACGTGTGCCGGCTGCTGCGGTTCATGGATCGACGCGCATACCGGTTTGCCATGCCGGTGGTCGATCCGGACGTCCAGGCAGCGCCGTTCCTCGACTTCAGCTCCGGCTACGTCCAGCGCGCGGCCCATGTGCTGCCGCGGCAGGGGCATCGCAAACCGTGGCGCGTCTATCAGAATTACCTCATGGACATGCTGACCATCCGCCATGGCCGCATCGACGACGGCGTGCTGCACTTCGACACCGCGCAGGCCGCCACCGCACCCACCAGCAACCCGATCGCCCGGACCCAGCCATGAACGTCCTGCTCGTGCTTGTACTCGCCGTTGCCGCGGCAGGCGCCGCGCTACTGGCGCTGCTTTTCGTGTTCACCTGGCGCACCACGCGCAAGATCGAGGCCGCGCTGCCGCCCACCGGTCGCTTTGTCGATGTGCCTGGCACGCGACTGCATGTGGTCGAACGCGGCAACGGCCCTGCCGTGCTGCTGGTACACGGCCTGTCCGGCCAGTTGGCCAATTTCGATTACGGCATGATCGAGCCGCTATCGCGCGACTTCCGTGTGATCGCCGTCGATCGCCCCGGCGCGGGATATTCGACGCGGCAACCGGGCGCGGCTGCCGACCTGCGCGCGCAGGCCGACACGCTGGCGGCGCTCATCGACCAGCTCGGCCTGCACAAACCGCTGGTGGTTGGCCACTCGCTGGGCGGCGCGATTTCGCTGGCGCTGGCCACCTATCATCCGGACCGCGTGGGCGGGCTGGCGTTGATCGCCCCGCTCACCCATCCGCCCGAAGCGGTGTCACCAGTGTTCCAGGCGATGGCCGTGCAAAGCGCTTTCGTGCGCAAGCTGATCGCGTGGACGCTGGTGATTCCGATGTCGATCCGGCGCCGCGAACAGGTCATGAATATCGTCTTCGGCCCCGATGCCGTGCCCGCCGATTTCCCGACGCGCGGCGGCGGACTGCTGGCACTGCGGCCGAGCCATTTCATCGGCGCATCGGAAGATCTGCTCGGCGTGGCGCACAGCCTGCCGCCGCTGCTGCCTCGATACAGCGATCTGCGCGTACCGGTCAGCATTCTGTTCGGACGCGAAGACCGCATCCTCGACTACCGGATGAATGGCGAGGCCTTCGTGGCCAAGCTGCCCGCCGCGCGCCTGACACTGGTGAACGGCGGGCATATGCTGCCGGTGACGGCGGTGCAGACGAGCGTCGATTTCGTTCGCGACGCGGCGCTGCAGCTGCATGAAGCCGTCGCCGCATAGTTCAGATCTCCACGAAACACTGGATACGAGGAGCCCCGGATGGCCACGTCGACCGGATCGAATCCCTACAAGCAGGACTTGCTCACCGCGTTGCGAGCCGTGCGCAAGCTGATGGCCGATGGCAACGATACGGCCCAGGTGTTCCGCATCATGCGCGCGCTGAACGGCCCGTCGATGCCAAGGAATTTCAGTCGGCTGCTGGGCACGCTCGAGGGCCGGCGCATGGTCTATCAACGTGTCGAGCTGGCCGAGCGCCTGAGCGATCCCGCCTATATCGCGCAGTTCGCACCGGGCACGGTCGGCGCCGCGTACCGCGCGTTCCTGGAGCGCACCGGCTACAGCGCCGATGGACTGGCCAAGGTCTCGAATCTCGACCAGGAACCCGTGGTCGAGGACGCGTACATGTGGTTCGGGCGGCGCACGCGCGACATCCACGATATCTGGCACGTGCTCACCGGTTATCGCGCCGATGAAAGTCTCGGGGAGGCGGCGCTGGTCGCGTTCAGCTACGCGCAGACGGGCGGCAAGGGCTGGGCCTTTATCGCCATCGCGGCATCGCTGAAAAGCCTGCGCGTTTCCGGCGGCACCGCATTCGCGCGCGCCGTGATAGAGGGTTATCGGCTGGGCCGCCGCGCCAGCTGGCTGCTCGGCGAGGATTACGAAAAGCTGCTGCACGAGCCGCTCGAGGCCGCGCGCGCACGCCTGGGCATCGCGCAGCCGGTGCGCTACCTGTCGTGCAATCCAGTCGCCGAATGGACGGCCTGAGCGCGTCAAGCGCTTCGACAAATAAAAAAAGCGACCCAAGGGTCGCTTTTTTAACGAAGCGAATCCGCCTCAGACGATCTTGCAGGCTTCGTCGAACGACAGGCGCGGCAGGCGCGGATAGAGCTTGTCCGCTTCGCCATAGCCAAGATTGATCAGGAAGTTGACCGACCACTTGCCGTCCGGGAAGAACGCCGCATTGACCTTGGCCGCATCGAAACCGCCCATCGGGCCGCAATCGAGACCCAGGGCGCGGGCCGCCAGAATGAAATACGCACCTTGTAGCGAGCTGTTCATCAGCGCGTCGCGGGCAATCTTTTCCTCGTTGCCGACATACCAGGAGCGCGCGTCGGCGTGCGGAAACAGCTTCGGCAGTTGATCGTGGAAAGCGTTGTCGAAAGCGACGATGGCCGTCACTGGGGCACTGCGCGTCTTGTCGACATTTCCAGCCGATACGCACTCGACCAGCCGCGCCTTTTGCTCGGCGGACTTCACGAACACGATGCGAGCCGGCGAACTGTTGGCCGCGGTCGGGCCGAACTTCATGGCTTCGTAGATCTGCTTCAGCAGCGCATCGTCCACATGCTTGTCCTGCCACACGTTATGAGTGCGTGCCTCGGTGAACAATTGTGCAAGCACGGCCTGATCGACGGGTTTCATTGCGCGTTTTCCGGTTTTCATGAAGGAAGAAAGCGCGATTGTACCCAAGCCGACGCGGCTGACCCACAACCGCTTTGATGAATCCGTTCAATTCCGTTCGTCGGCGGTGCGCACCGGCGCGCCGCTGGCGCGGCGCGTGAGCCACAGCACCCCCAGCAAGATGAGCCCGCCGCCCACCGCCTGCGCCATGCCGATCTGTTCGCCCAACAACGCGGCAGCCAGCAGCACGGTCACCACCGGCTCCAGCGTTGACAGCATCGACGCCTTCGCCGCGCCCAGTCGCTGCAGGCCGGCAAAGAACGTCAGGATGGCCAGCACCGTCGAAACCAGGGCAATCGCCAGCAAGGCCAGCCAGCCGCCCGCAGTGGAGGGAAACTGCGGCGGCACGCCCGCGCTGCTGCGCAGGATGCCGATCGCGACATAAACAACGGCGGCGGCCGTGCAGATCACCGTGGTCGTGGCGATGGCGTTGACACCCGCGGTCACCCGCGCGCCAACGACGATGTAGACCGAGTAGATCACCGCGGCGGCCAGGCCCAGCGCGATGCCGAGCGGCGATCCCTGCCCGCCGCCCACGGTCAGTCCCGCGCCGACCGAGCACAGCACCAGCGCGATCACCGCCGCGGTCGTCAGCTTTTCTTTGAGGAAAATCGCCGCCAGGATCGTCACGAACAACGGGTACAGGTACAGCAGCAGCGCGACCAGGCTGGCTTGCGCATGGTTCAGGGCCGAAAAGAAACAGTACGACTGACTCACATAACCAATGCCACCCATGGCCGCCAGCGCCAGCACGCGCCGCAACGGCGGCAGGCCGATGCCGCGCACGCGCAGCACCACGCCCATCGCGATTGCGGCGAGGACAAAGCGCACCGCCAGCAGCCCGTAGACGTCCGCGCCGGCCGCGTAGGCGAATCGCGCAAAAATCGCCATGGCGCCAAATGCGCTGGCGTACAGCGCGATCAGCAGCACGCCGGCAAACTTGTCGCGGGCGTTCCCGGGAATGTCAGAGACGGAAGCGGTCATCGCAGCCATGAGGATCGGAAACCGCTCATTCTACTAACGCCCGCAACCGCCGCGGCAGCCGATTGCGCGGCCGACGCCGTTCGGACCGCTGCACTACAATAGCGGCCACTATGTTCAATCCCTCAAGAGAAGAAGTCCGCCGTTTCTTCTGCGATGCATGGCAGAAGCGCACCGGCGGCAACGTTCTGACGCCCCTCGAGGCGATCGCAGTCGACTGGATCGATCAGCATCCCGAATATCACGCGCTGCTGACCGACACCGAAGGCGCGCTCACGCGCGACTACACGCCCGAAGGCGGCCAGACAAATCCGTTCCTGCATCTCTCGATGCACCTGTCGATTTCGGAACAGGTGTCGATCGATCAGCCGCCCGGCATTCGCGCTGCCTATGAGGCGCTGAGCCGCCGGCTCGATTCGCAGCACGAAGCGCAACACCAGATCATGGAGGCGCTCGGCCAGATGCTGTGGAATGCCCAGCGCAACGGCCTGCCGCCCGATGGCCAGGCCTATGTCGACGACATAAAGCGCCGCGCCGCGGGCTGATCTGGCTCGGCCGAGCGCCCCGCGCATCGGTCTGGGTCGGCCTCGATTGCGAACATTTCGTCACAAGACGCCTTTGCGGCACGTGGTAGGCTTCTGCAGTTGCAACTTCTGCCACGTCCGCGCCACCTGGTCGAAGATCGATCGTGTGCCGGTGCGGCGTGCTATCGCCCCCAATGCCATTGAATCTGCTCTCGCCCGCCGTCAGGCGCCGCGCGGTTGCTCCGTCGTTGTCGGCCCTTGCGCTCACATGCACGCTGCAATTTCCGCTGAGCGCGCATGGCGCCGTCGCACTGCTGCAGCCCGCGCGCGAAATCGACGCCACGCGGCCCCTTACGCTTACGCTGCTGGTCAGCGCCGATCAGCAGACACGCCGCTACGCGGCGCCTGAAACGCTGGAGATCACCGCTACCGGCGATCTTGGGACGCCGATTCGCATGACGCTGCATCGCGTCGATAACGGCCCGACGATCCTCAATCTGAAACGCGGGGAAAACCGCACGCTAAGCTACAGCGCCGAGTGGCCCGCCACGTTGCGCGGGCAGATCCGGCTCGATGTGACCGGCATCGACGCGGCGCCGGTGCTGGTATCGCTCAATCGCGCGCCAGCGGCAGGCGGCACGGCAACTGCGCAGGTGTCACCGGCCGCGCCGACTGAAACGCCGAAGGGGGCGCCGGCACAGACGGCCAGCGCGGACACGCAGCCAAAACCGCCACTCACGCCCATCGTCACGGCCGAAAGCAACGCGCCGCCGCCCGCCCCGGCCGATCTGCGCGACGCGCAGCGTTTGTCGTTCAACGAGCCGATGTACCTGATGTTTGGCGCCCACAACGGCGCCAATGCAAAGTTCCAGATCAGCTTCAAGTACCGGATCTTCCAGGGCGAGGACCCGAACTCGAAGTCCGTGATGGACAACCTGTACTTCGCCTATACGCAGTTTTCACTGTGGGATCTGGCGGGCGAATCGCGCCCGTTCAAGGACACCAACTACCGGCCCAGTCTCTACTACTACCTGTCCGATACTGGTGTGAAGAACAGCGTGATCAGCCGCCTGTCCGTGGCCACGGGCTTCGAACATGAATCCAATGGGCGCGCCGGCGACGACTCGCGCGGCATCAATACGCTGTTCGTGAAGCCCACCATGTACTTCGGCGACCAGACTGACTGGCACTGGCGCGTGGCGCCGAAAATCTACGGGTACGTGGGCAAGAGCGACAACGAGGACATCGCGCACTATCGCGGCTACATGGATCTCAACGTCGCCTACGGGCGACCCGATTCCTGGGAGTTTTCCGCTACGCTGCGCAAAGGCACACGCAAGGGCTACGGCAGCATCGATGCCCAGGCCACGTACCCGCTGGCGCGGCTGCTGCCCGGCACCGCCGGTTATCTGATGGCCGGGTATTTCTACGGCTACGGCGAAAGCCTGCTCTATTACAACCAGAAAACGCCGTGGCAATTCCGCATCGGCTACGCGCTCTCACGGTGATGCAGTGATGCGGTCATGCGGCCGCGGCAGACGATCGGATCGATGGCCGTCGAAGTGACGGACGATCGACGGTCAAGCGCGCCCGCCGATCGGCAGCACAGCGCTCCGGCGCGATCAGCCGGCCAGCGGCTTGCCTTCCGCCTTGAGGCGGGCGTTGCCGACCGCTGCCGCGAACTGCCCGTGGCCATGCCAGCCCGTGGCGCGCCCGAGCTTCTTGCCCTTGTGGAAGAACATGAACACGGGGATGCCATGCAGGCCGAAGCGGCGGCCGAGCTCCGGGTGCGCGTAGACGTTGGCATGCAGCCAACGCAGATTCAGTGCACGGATCGGCTCCGGATTGGCCAGGATCGCCTTCTTGGCCATTTCGCAGTTGAAGCAGTCCACGCCCCAGAAGAACACGCAGACCAGTTCGTCGCCTGCAGCGGCGATGGCCGCATCGATCGAATCGGGATCGACTTGCCGCATATCGAGCGCGTCGAATGCGCGATGGTCCAGGTGTGCCGGTTGATCGTCTGACATCGGGAATCCTCCAGAAAACAACAACGCCCGGGGACCTTGCGGCCACCGGGCGTCTTCAAACATACACATCGGCGCGATCAGCGCGGCGCCGACACCGTTACCAGTGCCGGACGCAGTACACGATCCGCAATCATGTAGCCGCGTTGCAGCACGCTGACCACGGTGTTGGGTTCCTGCTCGGACGGCACCATCGAAATGGCCTGGTGACGGTGCGGGTCGAATTTCTCGCCGACCGGGTTCACCTCGACGATCTTGCCGCGCTCGAATGCGGCGGCCAACTGGCGCGCCGTCAGTTCCACGCCCTCGCGCAGCTTGGCAAGGTCGCCGGTGTTGTCGACCAGCGCGGCCTGCAGGCTGTCCATCACGGGCACGAGGTTGTCGGCGAAGTTCTCGATCGCAAACTTGTGCGCCTTGGCGACCTCTTCCTGCGAACGGCGGCGGATATTTTCGCCTTCGGCCGTGGCGCGCAGGTACATGTCGAAATGCTCCTTGGCTTTGGCTTCCAGTTCGGCAACCTGTTGCGTCAGCCGGGCGACGTCGTCGGCAACCGTGGCTGCAGCGTCGGGCGCCTGCGGGGAAGCGGCTGCCTGGGCCGCTTGCTGCATATCGGGAGTTGGCGTCAGATTCTGTTCTTCCATGTCGATTCGTATCAAAGCTAAAGCACGGCCCGCAAAAAGAACGGGCCGTCGGGTGATTTGGATGCCAGGCAGGCAAGTCTAGCCGCACTTGGCGACGCCCCTCCAGTTTTTCAAGTGTGGAGGTTCAGAGACGCCGAAATACGCCGTTACAAAGCGGCGGTCGATGAAAGAGCGGCGTCATTGATTTGCTGCATCGCAAACACTAAGATTCAATGCAAGAAAAAATGACAAAAATAACGGGAGCCTAAGGTGGATCAATTTGGTGCATCCTTTGGAAGATTCGCCATGCACAAGCTGCCTGTCGTGACGCTTTGCCTGATTGCCGCCCTGTCGGCGATGACGGCCTTTATCTGCCTGTCCGACGCGGTCGCACCGCGCGACACCGAGTATGGCAGTGGCAAGGCCGTATTCAAGCACTACATCGTCCCATACGTCCGCTAATCCTCTGACGTTCGCACTGCCGCGGCACCTCGCTGCGGCGGCGTGCCTGCATTCGCAAATCCACCTTCCGAATCACCCTCTGAAGTCGTCGATCCGCCGACGGTCCCGTTTGGTCGGCCGGCCTTGCAACTGCGCCGTCGGCTCCGGCTGCAAACGCCGCCGATCGGCCTCCAGCTGGCGCCGCGCCTGGCTTTCCGGGCTTTCGGCATAGGTCGTCTGCGCGATGGGCGCGGCCCCACGCGACGCCGGCACGCCCTTGACTGTCACCTCCCAGCGCTGCTGGTGCGCTTCCAGCACCACGGTATCGCCCGGCTTGACCTCGCGCGAGTTTTTTACCGGCTGACCGTTCACGGTCACACGCCCGCGCTCGACCGCCTCGGCCGCCAGCGAACGCGTCTTGAAGAATCGCGCGCACCACAACCATTTGTCGATCCGCATGCGCGCATCGGGTTCGAAATTCACCTGCATGTCTTGTCCTTGAGCAATACGCCTACGCGGCCGCGCCACGTGCATGCGCCCGACTGCGCCGCGCCTCCAGTTCATGCGGATGCGGTTGCCGGAGCGGCCAGCCTTGAAGATGTTGCAGCGCAATATCCGCCATGCCCGCCACCCAAGCCTCGCTGTCGTTCAGGCACGGAATGAAGTGGAACTCGTTGCCGCCCGCCACGCGGAATTCGGTCTGCCCCTCCATGGCGATTTCTTCCAGGGTTTCGATGCAATCCGCCGGAAATCCGGGACAAAACACGTCCACGCGGTGCGTGCCGACCTTGCCGAGTTCCGCCAGCGTCGGCGCGGTATAGGGCTGGAGCCACTCGGCCTTGCCAAAACGAGACTGAAACGTCACCTGATACTGCCCCGGCTGCAGGCCAAGCGCCTCGCCGAGCAGCCGGCCGGTTTTCAGGCACTCGCAATGATAGGGGTCGCCGAGATCGAGCAGTCGGCGCGGCAGGCCGTGAAACGACAGGATCAGCTTGTCGCCGCGCGCGAAATCGGGCGCGCCGTGCTCGCCCCAGTAATCGCGCACTTTACCGGCGAGCGCCTCGACATAGGACGGGTGATCGTGGAAATGCTTGACCAGGCGGAGTTCCGGCTGGTTGCGCCACGTCGCCAGCACGCGAAACACCTCGTCGAACGCGGTAGCCGTGGTGGTCCCCGAAAACTGCGGATACAGCGGCAGCAGCAGAATGTGCTCGGTGCCCTGCCGGCGCAGAGTTTCCATGACCGATTCGATCGACGGATTGCCGTAGCGCATCGCGCAGGCCACCGTCACGTCGTGCCCGAGCTTGTGCATCAGTTGCTGCAGCGCGTGCGCCTGGCGTTCGGTATGGACCAGCAGCGGCGATCCGGTCATATGCGCTTCGCGCAGCCAGATCGACTCGTACTTGATGGCCGAGGCGCGCGAGCGGAACGGCAGGATCAGGCCATTGAGGATCGGCAGCCACAGCAGCCGCGGGATTTCCACCACGCGCGGATCGGACAGGAAGGCTTTCAGATAGCGGCGCACCGCCTTGGGCGTGGGCGCGTCCGGGGTGCCGAGATTGATCAACAGGATCGCGGCGCGCGGCGGCTGGCCATGCTGGTATGCCGGTTCAGGCGAAAACGTCATGAGGTTTCCGTTTGCAACGGCCGGGGCCGTTGCGAGATGCAGATTCTTGGGGGAAGACCGCCGGCCGGGTGGTCCGGCCGGCAGTGGACAGACATGCAATGCGGGTCACGAGTTCTGGCTGAGCGCGCTGGATAGCAGCCGCGCGGTGATGTCGACGATCGGAATCACGCGTTCGTACGCCATCCGAGTGGGACCGATTACGCCAAGCGTGCCGATGATCTGCCCATCGACTTCGTACGGCGCGGTGATCACGGCCATGTCCTCGAGCGGTACCAGTTGGCTTTCTCCGCCGATGAAGATCTGGACCCCCTGCGCGCGGCTCGACACATCGAGCAACTGCAGCAGGCTGGTCTTGTGCTCGAACACATCGAACAGACGGCGCAGCTTGTCCATGCTGGACGACAGGTCTTCCACCTCGAGCAGCTTGCGCTCGCCCGAAATGAACACCTGCTCGCCGTTATCCTCGGCCATCGCGCTGCTGCCGGCCTCGACCGCGGCCTGCATCAGGGTCGACATATCGCGCCGCAGGTCCTGCAGTTCCACCCGCAGGTGATCGCGAACGGCATCGAAGCTCATCCCCGCGTAGTGGGCGTTGAAGAAGTTGGCCGCTTCGATCAGTTGCGCTGGCGTGTAGGACAGGTCGGTCTGGATGATGCGATTCTGCACGTCACCTTCCGGACTGACGATGATGAGCAGGATGCGCTTGTCCGACAGCCGCATGAATTCCACCTGCCGGAACGACTGCGCGCGCCGCGGCGTCATTACCACTCCCGCGAAATGCGACAGGTTCGACAGCGTATGGGCCGCGGCGGTAATCATCCGTTGCGGGCCGAGCTGCTGGTTGGCCATCTGGCCCTGAATCTGGTCCTGCAACTCGGCCAGTTGCGCGGCCAGCTCGGGCGCGCGCTCCAGCGGCCGCGCAGTGAGCATCGTGTCGACAAACAGCCGATAGCCGCGCGGCGTGGGAATGCGCCCCGCCGACGTATGCGGGCTGGCGATGAAACCCATTTCCTCGAGATCGGACATCACATTGCGGATCGTCGCGGGCGACAGGTCCAGACCCGAGAATTTCGACAGGGTCCGGGAGCCCACGGGCTGTCCCTCGGCGATGTAGCGCTCGATCAGGGTTTTGAGAAGCGTTTTCGAACGTTCATCCATGGTGTCGGAATTTTAATCAAAACTGGCCCGTTCGGGCGTCGCCGCGCACGGCTGCGCGCCGTTACGCCCCAATGCTGACAATGGTCACGCCGGTATGGTCTAATCCCGCCATGTCTGCCCCCTCAAAGACCTCCGCCGCGCGCCCGCCGTTCAAGACCGTTGCCCTGGTGGGCAGGTATTCGACCGCCGGTATCGAAGGCCCGCTCGAAGAACTGGCCTCCTGTATTTCCCGCAATGGGCAGGATGTGGTGTTCGAACGCGAAACCGCAATGGCCACCGGCCTGACCGGCTATCCCGTGCTGACGCCCGACGAGATCGGCCAGCAGGCCGACGTCGCCGTCGTGCTGGGCGGCGACGGCACCCTGCTTGGCCTGGCGCGCCAGTTGGCGGGCCGCGACGTGCCCGTGATCGGCGTGAACCACGGCCGGCTGGGCTTCATGACCGACATCCCGCTCGAAGACGTCACCACCACGCTGCCGGAAATGCTGACCGGGCACTACGAGCAGGAATCGCGCATGCTGCTCGAATCGAGCGTGATCCGCGACGATAGCGTCATCTTCTCGGCGCTGGCCTTTAATGACGTGGTGGTCAACCGTTCCGGCATTTCCGGCATGGTAGAGCTCGCCGTTTCGGTCGACGGCTATTTCATGTACAACCAGCGTTCGGACGGCCTGATCGTCTCCACGCCCACCGGCTCCACCGCCTATGCGCTGGCCGCGGGCGGGCCGATCCTGCATCCTACGCTGTCCGGGCTGGTGCTGGTGCCAATTGCACCGCATGCGCTGTCAAATCGCCCGATCGTGCTGCCGCACGACGCCGAAGTGACGATCGAAGTGGCCAGCGCGCGCGACGTCAGCGTGAATTTCGACATGCAGTCGCTGGCCTCGCTGCTGCCCGGCGACCGCATCGTGGTGCGCCGCTCGGCCAAGACGGTGCGCCTGCTGCATCCGGTGGGCTACAACTATTACGCCACGCTGCGCAAGAAGCTGCATTGGCACGAATATCCGACCGAAGACAACCGGCTGTAAGCCCCCTCCCCTTCGTCTCACGTCCACCGCCACCCGCCCAAGATGCTGCGCAGCCTGTCCATCCGTGATTTCGTCATCGTCGATGCGCTCGACCTGGATTTTTCCAGCGGCTTTACCGTGTTCACCGGCGAAACCGGCGCGGGCAAGTCGATCCTGATCGATGCGCTGGCGCTGGTGCTGGGCGAACGCGCCGACGCTGGCGTGGTGCGCGAAGGCGCGGCGCGCGCCAGCATCGGGGCGACCTTCCATACCCATCCCGCCCTGGACGCCTGGCTGGCCGAACGCGAGCTGGCCGGCGACGACGGCACTGTGCTGCTGCGCCGCACGGTCGACGCCTCGGGCCGCAGCAAGGCGTTCATCAATGGCGCCGCCGCCACGCTTGCGCAGTTGCGCGAGGTCGGCGACCAGCTCGTCGATATCCACGGCCAGCATGCGCATCAGTTGCTGTTGCGTCCCGACGCCCAGCGCCGCCTGCTCGACGCCCACGCCGGGCTGACCGAACAGGCCGCCGCCGTGGCCGAAGCGTGGCGCGCATGGCGTGCCTGCGTAAAGCAGCGCGAGGCGGTGGAGCTGCAATCGCGCGAGATGCAGCTGGAGCGCGAACGCCTGGAATGGCAGGTCGGCGAACTCGACAAGCTCGCGCCGCAGCCGGGCGAATGGGAAGACATCCAGTCCGAATACAACCGTCTGTCGCATGCCGCCGGCCTGATCGACGGCAGCCGCGCCGCGCTCGACGCGCTGTCCGAATCGGATGGCGCGGTGATGTCGGTGCTCAACGGCGTGGTGCACCGGCTGCAACAGCTTGCCGACGTCGATGCCGGCCTGCGCGACGTGCTCGCCGCGCTCGAGCCGGCCCTGGTGCAGGTGGAAGAAGCCGCGCATTCACTCAATCGCTATGTCGACCGGCTCGAACTGGACCCTGAACGCCTGCAGACGGTGGAAGAACGGATGCAGGCGCTACACGCCACAGCGCGCAAGTACCGGCTTGCGCCCGAACAACTGTGCGACGAACTGATCGCGCGCCGCCAGCAACTGGACGACCTGCAGGCCGCGCAGGACATCAACAAGGTGCTGGCACGCGAAGCAGCGTCGCGCGCCGCCTATCTGACGCTGGCCCAGCACCTGTCGGCCGCGCGCAAGACGGCAGCCGACGCGCTGTCCAGGGCGGTCACCGACGCCATGCAGGGGTTGTCGATGGCCGGCGGCACCTTCGCAGTAGCGCTCAATCCGCTGGACGAAGGCCAGAGCCACGGTCTCGAACAGATCGAATTCCTGGTGGCCGGCCACGCTGGCGTCAGCGCCCGACCGCTGGCGCGCGTGGCGTCGGGCGGCGAACTGGCGCGTATCAGCCTGGCCATCTCGGTCATCACCAGCGAGGCCGCGCCGACACCCACGCTGATCTTTGACGAAGTCGATACTGGCATTGGCGGCGCCGTGGCCGAGGTGGTGGGACGGCGACTGCAGGAACTGGGCCGTTCACGCCAGGTACTGTGCGTCACGCACCTGCCGCAGGTGGCCGCGCAGGCCGGCACACATCTGCTGGTCAGCAAGGACAGCCAGCCCGGCCAGCAAGGCGCGATCACGCGCTCGCGCATTCGTGTGCTGGATGCCGCCGGCCGCGTCAACGAAACCGCCCGCATGCTCGGCGGTGCCACGGTCACTGCCACAACGATGCAACATGCGGAAGAGATGCTGGCGCAAGGCGCCCGCGCCGCTGCCGAGTCGGCAACGCCGGCCAATGCCCCGCGCGAAGGCGGCGGCCGCAAGCCACGCCGCGTGGCGATCTGAACGTCCACCCGGCACCATGAATACAGGAGTTTGAAACCGATGACCCACCGCAAGCCGCCATCGCCCCTGCGCCGCGCCGCCGCTGTCTCCGCTGCCGCGCTGGTGCTGACCGCCCTGTTCGCGGCGTCGGGCTGCGCGTCGGAATCGAAGTCGTTCGCACCGCCGCGCGGCAGCATCACGGACGATCGTGCCATCGGCGATATCCTCGTCAAGTTCACCGCGCCCGAAGTGACAGTATCCGAGGACGCAGGCAAACTTCTGGCTGATGTGCAAGGTCCGGTGCGCTATGTGGTCAAGCGGCCGATGTCCGGCGGCGTATGGCTGGTGACGGCCATCACGGCGCAGGCCGATGTCACGCTCGATCAGGCGGTGGCCACGCTGCAGGCGGCGCCGCGCGTGGAACCGGCAACGCCGGACCGCGTGCTGAAGCCCCATCGCGCCATGCCCACCGGTCGCGACATGCCTCCGAACTAAATCTGCGCGGCGCCAAGGCAACAAAGTTCCCGGCGCGCCGCGCCGGCGCCGTCAGCACGAAGTCATCGATCAGCAGTCGCACACTGGATCTCCACAGGAGCGCAGATGCCGTACGCCAAGCTGAAGTACCACCGGTCCATCGTGCCAGCGCTGCTGGTCGCCACCGCCGCGCTGCTCGGCGCGCCCGGCGCCGCTCAGGCCGACGCGCCGGTCGCCCGGCAGGCGCCGGTGTACACGGGCAACTACATCGTGCGGTGGCGCGATGGCAGCCAGACCGTGGACACCAGCGCCGACACCACGCGCATGCGCCGCGTGGAATCGAACACCGGGCTTGCGCTGTCGGTCAAGCGGCCGATGGCCGGCGCGCTGCAACTGCTGACCGTCAAGGACAACAAGGGCGACGACCCCGAAACCGTGGCCAAGCGGCTGCGCGAGGATCCGCGCGTGGCGGACGCCGTGCCGGACCGCTGGCTGCGGCTGCATGACACGGTGCCGAACGATCCCGATTTCGCCGCCAAGCAGCTCTACATGCAGTCGCCGGCCACGGTGGTGGGCGGCGCCAACCTGCCGCGCGCCTGGGATCGCAGCCGCGGCAGCGCCAGCGTGGTGATCGCCGTGGTGGACACCGGTTATCTGCCGCATCCCGATCTCGCTGGCCGGCTGGTGCAGGGCTACGACTTCATCAGCTCGACGACCGTTTCCGTCGATGGCGACGGCCGCGACAGCGATCCCACCGATCCCGGCGACTACGTGCCAAATGGCACGACCTGTTCGGATGGATCGGGGGCGTCGAATAGCACGTGGCACGGCACGCGCGTGGCCAGCGTGCTGGGAGCCGCCACCAATAATTCACAAGGCATTGCCGGCGTCGATTGGACCGCGCGTATCCAGCCCGTGCGTGTTTCCGGCCGCTGCGGCGCGCTGCTTTCCGATACCGTCGACGGCATGCGCTGGGCGGGCGGCCTGAGTGTGCCCGGCGTGCCGAACAACACCACGCCTGCGCGCATCATCAATATCAGCCTCGGCGGCGGCACCTGTTCGAGCATCGAGCAACAGGCCGTCAACGATCTCAACGCGGCCGGCGCCATCGTGGTGGCAGCCGCCGGCAATTCCGCCGGCGCAGTCGAGGCGCCAGCCGATTGCAGCGGCGTGATTGCCGTGACCGCCCATGCCAACGACGGCGAGAACGCCAGCTACGCCAATGTCGGCCCGCAGGTCACGCTGAGCGCGCCGGGCGGCGGCTGCGGCAATTCGAAGGTGATCGTGAACAGCAGCGGACAGCCGGTGAGCTGCGCGTCGCCGGCCGGTCAGTCCTTTATCCGCACATTGTCGAACACGGGCACGGCGTCGCCGGAGGCCTACACGACTACCGATTCGCAAGGCACGAGCTTTGCCGCGCCGATGGTTTCCGGCGTCGCCGCCATGATGCTCGCCGTCAATCCCTCGCTGACGCCGGCCCAGGTCACGACCGTGCTGAAGAACACGGCGCGCGCGCATCCGGCGAACACTTTCTGCACCGCGAGCGGCAACAGCGGAAAATGCGGCGCCGGACTGCTCGACGCCGACGCGGCGCTGGCGCTGGCGCCGAATCCTCCGGCGGTCGGATCCTCGTCGGGGTCGTCATCGGGTGGGACAGACGGCGGTGGAGGCGGCGGAGGCGGCGGCGCATTCTCGCCGTGGAGCGCGGTGTGCCTGTTGTTGATCGGATTGGGCGGCTTCGCACTGCGGCGCAAGGTCTAGGCGCTGCTGGGGGTGAAACGCTGCGCCGAGCGGGTTGTATGACGCGTCGGCGCCGATTGCTTGGCCAACGCGACGCCGCGGCGCATCACGGCGTCCATCGCTCCGCCACATCGCCGACCCGCCAGCCGCATCACGACGCGCTCCTCAGATGAGAGCCTCAGGTAACCGCTCCCGCTAACACACCAGGTAGCGGTCGATCCCCGCCCGCTTTGCGGATCGATTCAAGTGCCGCGCCGCTGGATCCACCATTCCTGCGCCAGCCAGCAGGCCAGGCCGGCCACGGCCCCTGCCGCGTGGGCGGCGCGCACTACGCCGAAGCCCCACTGCGGATCGAACACAATGGCCGCGAGCCACGATTGTTCGAGCCACACTTTTCCCAGCACAATCACGCAGGTCACCACGCCGATCAGGCGCGACACGCCGGGTGCCTGCAATAGCCGCAGGGCCGTCCACAGCGCCAGGCCGTGGGCCGCGCCCGACAGCCCGCCGTACCAGCCGATGGCCGGCAGGCGTAGCAACGCCACCTGGACCGCCAGCCCCGAAATCACCAGCACCGCCAGCATCGCGCGCACGCGCGCGATGCGTCCGGCGAGCAGCAGCAAGCCGCTCGTCGCGGCCACATCGGCAATGTAGTGCTTGCCATCCAGATGGACCCACATCGCCGTGACGATGCGCCACCACTGACCGTCGATGCGCACCGCATCGCGCAGATACAGTCCATGCGCATGCAGCCACGGCATGAACGTGAACAGCGCCGCCAGTGCGGCCACGCCGGCCACCGTGGCCAGCATGGCGGGCCAGCCCGGCAGCCGCGGATCGTCGTTCACCGCGCGTCAGCCTTCACCGAATACCGCGCGCCACAGGGCCCGCACGTTGCCGGTCTGCTCGCTGACGCTGTCGGGCGCCACGCGCGCCTGGTCCTGTCCGTCAAGCCGCAGTTTGTGCTGACGCGCGCGAAACAGCCGATATGCGTCGCCCACCGCCAGCGCCAGGCCGGCGTCGATCAGGTTCAGTACGCCCGCCATGCGCAGCAGCGCGATATTGCCGGCATTGCGCGTCAGTTCCGGGTGCGCGCCGCTATGCAGCAGCACCAGATACTGCACGGTGAATTCGATGTCGACCATGCCACCGCGATCGTGCTTGAGATCGAACAGGTCGGTCGGGTTCGGATGGCCTTCGGCCACCTTTGCGCGCATCTGCACGATCTCATCGCGTAGCGCCACGGCATCGCGCGGCTGCCGCAGGATCTCGTCGCGCAGATCCTCGAAGCGCGTGCCAAGCTCGCGCTCGCCGGCCGCAAAGCGCGCCCGCGTCAGCGCCTGGTGTTCCCAGACCCACGCGGTGTTGTCGCCCTCGCGCAATTGATAGCGGCGGAACGCATCGAAACTGGTGACCAGCAGGCCGGCCGCGCCGTTCGGTCGCAAGCGCGTGTCGACGTCGAACAGCATGCCCGCGGCGGTATGGCTGGTGAGCCAGGTGATCAGACGACGCGCATACGCGGCGTAGACGTCGGGCGCGCGCTCGTGATCGTCGTCGTACAGGAAGATCAGATCGAGATCCGACGCATAGCCCAGTTCCTTGCCGCCGAGCTTGCCGTAGGCGATCACGGCAAAGCGCGGCGTGTCGCGATGACGCGTGGCCAGTTGGCGCCAGACGGCCTGCATGGTGACTTCGAGCATGGCATCGGCGAGATCCGACAGCCGGTCGGCTACCTGCTCGACGGTCAGCAGCCCCTGCAAATCCTGCAACAGGATCCGGAATGTCTCGGCGTGGTGCTCGCGGCGCAGGATATCCATCTGCGTTTCGATCTGGCCGTCCGAAGCGTGCAGGCGCTCCGCCAACCGTTCGCGGAATGCCGCCCAGTCCGGCGCGCCGGCCAGCGCTTCGCTGTCAAGCAGTTCGTCCAGCAGCTGCGGATGACGCGTCAGGTATGTCGCGGCCCAGCGCGACGCATGCAGCGTCTGGGCGACGCGATCCATGGCCTGCGGATACTCGGACAGCAGCGACAGGTACGACGCGCGGCGGCTGATGGCATCGAGAAAATCGAGGAAGCGCGTAATCGTGGCATCCGCATCGCCCTGCTTGACCGCCAGGTCGAGCGCGCGGTTGACGAGTTGATCGAAGCGGCCGCGGCTGGTTTCGGACAGCGCGCGATAGCGCATCGACGTGCCGATCGCGCGCAGGCGGTCGTACAGGCCGGTGCAATCGTGAAATCCCGCCGCCTGCAGCGCCTGGCACGGCGACGACTGCGGATCGGTGCCGTCTTCGTCGCCGGGATTGCTTTGCGTGGCGCGCGCGGCCATTTCCTCTCGCACCAGCGCCGGCCAGAGCGGTTCGCTCTGCGCCGCCTCGTCCTCCGCGAACGGATCGGCAAAGGTTGCCTCGAACTGCTGCGCCACCGGCTCCATCAGCGTATTCATCTGCGCGACCAGCGCGTCCCAGTTCTCGCAGCCCATCATGCTGGCCACGGCCTGGCGTTCCTCGTCGGAAGTGGGCAGATGATGGGTCTGGGCGTCGTCGCGATACTGGAGCCGGTGTTCGAGCTGGCGCAGGAAGCGATAGGCGTCGGCAAGCTGTTCGGCTTGCCCGGCCGGCAACAGGTTGCGCGCCACGGCCACGTCCAGCACTTCGAGCGTCGGACGGACGCGCAGCGCGGGATCCTGGCCGCCCCGGATCAACTGGAACACCTGCGCCATGAACTCGATCTCGCGGATGCCGCCGCGCCCGAGCTTGATGTTGAACGATCGCTGGTTCACGCCATGGCCGGCCAGGCCGCCGCTGCGCTTGGCCGCTTCGGCGCGAATCTGCGCATGTAGCGAGCGGATCGCCGCAATCACGCCGTAGTCGAGGTATCTGCGGAACACGAACGGGGTGGTCAGGCGGCCCAGCAGCGCGGCTGCGCGTTCGGCGTGCGGCGTATCGATAGCCGACACGACGCGCCCCTTGATCCACGCATAGCGCTCCCACTCGCGCCCCTGCACCACCAGATATTCCTCGAGCATGCCAAAGCTGCAAACCAGCGGGCCCGCGTCGCCATTAGGGCGCAGGCGCATGTCGACGCGGAACACGTAGCCGTCGGCGGTGACATCGGACAGCAGCGTGATCAGCCGTCGGCCCAGCCGGACGAAATATTCGTGGTTCGACAGGCTGCGCGTGCCGCCTTGCGTGTCGCCGTCTTCGTCGTAGAGAAAGATCAGGTCGATGTCGGACGACACATTGAGCTCGCGCCCCCCAAGCTTGCCCATGCCGACCACGACCAGTTCCTGCACTTCGCCGCTCTGGGCGCCGGTGGGCCGCCCGAATGTGGCGGCGAGGTCGTCGCCGAGCACGCGCAACCCGTGCTGGATCGACAGTTCCGCCAGATCGGTCATGGCGCCGGTGATCTCGGCCAAGGTGGCCAGGCCGCGCAGATCGCGCTCGATCACCACGCACATGACTTCGGCACGCAAACGGCGCAGCGCCTGGGCCGCCGCGGCCTCGGCATCGGCCGACGGCGCCTGCAACGCGCGCAGACGCTCTTCCATCCACGCGCGCGTGATCTGTCCCGACGCCGCAGCCTCCACGAGGGCGGGCAGATCGGCACGCGCGGCAAGCACACGCCGCGCGTAGTGCGAGTACGCGGGCGAGTACAATACGTGGCCCTCGCAATCGGCGGGGGCCAGTCCCTGCGCCGTCATCGTGGCAAACGCCCCGTGGGCCATGTTGCCGATCGGTCCCGTACCGGGCGACGCCAGGATCGATGTGGTTCCGACGCCATCCAAATGGCGCTGCGGGTCAGCCGATGCCGGGGCGTTGCCCGCGGCGGAACTCGTCGGATCAGGGACAGTCATTCCAGTTACTTTGCAATCGAGACAGGCGCCGTGAAAGACCGCGGTGGCGCTTGTGTGCACCACTTTGGAGAGCGGCTAGTATTGTCGGATAATCTGCGCATGTCCAGCCGCCCCACCGCCCCCAACGACGGTTCTGCATCCCCACGCCCGGGCGGCGAAGGCGCCGTTGCGCTCGCCCCCTCCTCTGCGTCGTCCGATCCTTCCGCACGCGGCCGCGGCCGGCGCGCGGCGGCGTTCGTGCGCGGCGCGCTGCGCGCGGCCTGGCTCGGCCTTGTTGCGCTGCCGCGCCATCCGGCCTGGGGCCGGCTGTGGCGCGCCCTGGTGCGCGTTGTGCTGGCGCTGGCGGCGCTCGCCATCGTCGCCGTCCTGCTGATCCGCTTCGTGCTGTGGCCGCAGGCGCATACCGCGCGTCAATGGCTCGAGCAGCAGGGGTCCGCGGCATTGTCCGCCCATCTCACCATCGGCCAGCTCGACACCTACTGGGACGGCTGGCGCCCAGCGTTCCGCGCGCGCGACGTGCGGGCCGTCGACAGCCAGCAACGCACGCTGCTGTCGGCCGCGTCGCTCGAAGGCAAGCTGTCGTGGCAATCGGTGCCGGCGCTGACGCTGCAATTTGCCAGCCTGACCGCCGACCGCACCGACGTGCTGATCCGCCGCACCCCGGCCGGCAGCCTGATGGTGGCCGGCGTCCCGATCGACGCCACGCGCAAGTCCAACGAGAACGATCCGTTCCTGAACTGGCTGCTGACGCAGGGCCGCATCGAACTGGTCAGCGGCAACCTGCGCTGGCTCGACGAAAAAGCCCGGCTGCCGCAACTCGACGTCGCCGACATCCACTTCAGCGCCGAACGGCATGGCGCGCAGCACGTGCTGCGCCTGGAAGCCCGCAGCGCATCGCTGGCGGCGCAGCCGCTGGTCTTCCAGGCCAATCTGCGCCACGACTACCTTCATGGCGCGGGCAACTGGCAGCACTGGAGCGGACAGGCCAGTTGGGCGTTCAACCAGTTGCAGTTACCGGCCGTGCAGCGCTACCTGGCGATTTTCGACAGCGTTTCCAGCGGGGTATTCAGCACCGACGGCACGGTGGACCTGCGCGGCGGCCGAATCCTGCGCAGCCAGATGCGTCTGCGCGCGTCGGGTGTCGATCTGCAGCTGTCCGGCGCGCCCGAACCGCTGAAGCTGGCCAACGCGCAGGCGCTGCTACTGCACAAGGGCGATCGCGCCGGCAGCCATTCGCTGACGATCGACACGCTGCTGTGGCAGGCCGAACCGCTGGCCGGGCCGCCGTCGACCGCCGACGCGTCGTGGCGCGAAGGCATGCGCAAGGTGACCATCGACTGGACGCGCGACAATGCCGGCCAGTTGCGCAAGTTCGCGCTGCGCGCGCCAACGTTCGACCTGAACACGGTGCGCGCGCTGGCCGCCTCGATGCCGCTCGATACCGAGGTGCTGCGCCAGTTGCGCGTGCTGCAACCGGCCGGCCATATCGACAACCTCGACGTCGCTTGGTCGCGCGACCGCGCCGGTCTGCTGTCGCGCACCCAGGGCGCGCCGCACTACACGGTACAGGGCACGCTGCGCAGCGT
>Ga0187845_1000011_pt1 | contig 97421 bp, 82 predicted proteins | sample SpaLakP09_SKY_68_FD_134515 | JGI IMG/M metagenome (GOLD analysis project Ga0187845, IMG submission 134515) | Oligotrophic lake water microbial communities from Sparkling Lake, Wisconsin, USA - SP09_SKY_68 | ecosystem: Environmental > Aquatic > Freshwater > Lake | place: USA: Sparkling Lake... | reverse complement strand
ACCACCAGCTGGCCGCCCAACATGCCTACCCCTCAATCGAGCTGCATGCCGAGTTCGACTGGGTCACCCTGCTGCAACACAAAAACCTGCACGAGGAGGCGGTATCGCATCTGCAGGTGCTGGAGTCCCATCCGCTGATCGCCGGTGACAGCAGCTTCCGCCTGTCGCTGTTCAAATCGCTGTACGAATCGCACAAGCAGCTGCGCCAGTTCGAGCCGGCACTGAGCTGCCTGGAGCAGCATGCGGCACTGGACCGCCAAGCCGTGCTGCGCACCGCCGATGTGCAGGCCCGGGTGATGATGGGCCGGCTGCAGGTCGAGCAGGCCGAGCTGGCCGCCGAACAGTCAAGATTGGACGCCGAGCGCCAGCGCCTGCGGGCCACCCAGCTGGAGCAGGAGCAGCTGCTGCTGCGCGCCCAGGCCGCCGAATGGGTGCGCGCCGCCCGCGAAGACACGCTGACGGGCCTGGGCAATCGACGCGTCGTTGACGAGGCCCTGCCCGGCCTGCTGGCACGCGCCCATGCCGAGCAGCTGCCGCTGTCGATCGCCATGGCCGACGTCGATCATTTCAAGGTCGTCAATGACCGCTTCGGCCACGGCGTCGGTGATCAGGTGCTGGTGATACTTGGCCAGTTGCTGCGCGCCAATACCCGCAGCACCGACGTGCTGGCCCGCATGGGCGGCGAGGAATTCATGATGGTGTTGGTGGGCACGCCGATCGAACAGGCGCATGACATCTGCGAACGCCTGCGCCAGGCCGTTGCCGAGCACGACTGGAACCAGTGCGCACCGGGCCTGCGCGTGACACTCAGCACCGGCCTGGTGGACCGCAGCGCCGAGTTCGACAGCCTGCGTCTGGTTGAACGCGCCGACCGCGCGCTGTATGCCGCCAAGCATCAGGGGCGCAATCGCGTGGTGCGGCACTGAGCCACGCAGGGGGTGCCGTTTCGGATCGGCTCAGCCTGGCGCGGTGGCGCGGGTAAACGTCTGAACGCTTTTCTCCAGAACCCATGCAGCCGTCTCGGCATTGAACTGCAGGAAGTGGGGGGCGCCCAAGTGAGCCGTGAAGTCTGCCTGGGCGTCATACACCTCATACAAGAACACGATGCATTGCCCGGGGTCTCCCTCGCACACATCGAACTGCCTGCAGCCTGGCTCGGTGGCGAGAGAAATCCGGGCGTTCTGGTGCATGGCGGTGATAAAGGCATCCCAATGCGCCGCGTGGATCTTAAACAGGACGGTCACTACAAACATGGCATTACCCCATCGATGCCAACAAGCGTGGCAACCAGCTGGTCAGCTCTGGCACGTAGGTGATCAGCAATACGACGCTGAACGTCGCCACCATCATGACCCACAGGTGGCGGGTGACTTCACCGATCGTGGCGCTCGCCAGCTTGGCGGCCACGAACAGTGTCCGCCCACCGGCGGTGTGTACAGTGCGATGGCCAGATTGGCCGTCATGATGACGCCCATATGCACCAGGTCCATCTTGAAGGCCATGGCCAAGGGCAGGAACAAGGGCGCGGCCATCAACAAGGCCGGCAGCGGCTCGATGAAGATGCCCAGCAGCACCAGGGCCACATTCAGCATGATCAGGAAGACCCACTTGACGTGGGCCACCGAGCCCACCCAGTCGGCCAGTTGCTGTGCCACCCCCTCCACGGTGATGAGCCATGCCAGCGCACCGGTGGCGCCAATCACCAGCATCACGGTGGCGCTGGTCATGAAGGCCTTGAGCAACAGCCGCGGAATGTCCCTGAAAGACATGTCCTGGTACAGAAACATCGACACCACCAATCCATAGACCACCGCCACGGCGGCCGCTTCGGTGGGCGTGAAGTAGCCCGACCAGATGCCACCCACGATGAACACAGGCATCAGCAGCGCCGGGCCCGCGGCGTAACCGGCCTTGGCGATCTCGCGCCATGATGCGGGTCTGCCGCCCGGGTCTACGCCGGTCTTCCTGCCGTGCCACATGCACACGCCGATCAGTGCCGCACCGGACAAGACGGCAGGAACCAGGCCCGCCATCGACAGGGTGCGCATGGACACACCGGAAACGAAGGCATACACCAGAAAGGGAATCGACAGCGGCATCAACAGCGCCAGGGTTCCTGCGACGGATACCAGTGCGGCCGCAAAGCCGCGGGAATAGCCGCGCGCCAGCATGGCAGGTATCACCAACGAGCCGATGGCGGCTGTGTCAGCAATGGCCGACCCCGACACGCCTCCGAACAGCAGGCACGAAATGACGGTGACAACGCCCAATCCGCCGGGCAGCCACCCGAACAGGACATTGGAGAACGCCACAATGCGCTTGCCCACACCGCCTTGTGCCAGCAACTCGCCAGTGAACACGAACAGCGGCACGGCAATCAGGATGAAGGGCTCCACTCCGCCGATGAAGGAGAGAAAGACACTCTCCAGCGGATACTGCATGCCGTAGGTGGCCACGATGCCTGCCGTGGTGGCCAACAGCGCCACCATCAGCGGAACACCCATCAGCGCAAGCGCAAAAAACGAACCAAAAATCACCAAAGCCAACATCTCGAACTCCTGCGCTCAGTCGGTGGGGTAACGTTGCTCGCGCGGTACGCCGCGCAGGATCTGCACCAGATCCCAGGTCACGAAGACCGCCATCAATGCCATGCCCAGAGGCAGGGGCATGTACTGCCAGGCCATGGGCCACTCCAAGGTGGTGAGCACATTGCCCCAGCTGCCTTGCACAATGCGCACGCCGAAGACGAGCACGACGCCAAGCACGAGCAAAGTGAATGTCTGCACCGCTGCATCTGCCCACTTGCGACGAGTCGTGCCGAGTTTGTCCAGGAACTCATTGATGGACATGTGAGCGCCGCGCTGGGCTGCCGCCACACCGCCCAGAAAGGTGACCCACACCATCAAGAGCTCGCCGAGTTCGGTCATCCAGGCCAGGTCCTTGCCGGCGGCATGCATCACCACGTTGGTGAAAATCAGCACGGCCAGGCTGCCCCCCAAGCCAATCACCGAGCCATCGACCAGCTTGCCCAGCCACTGGATCAACGGTGGGGATAATTGTGGTGTTGCATGCATGATCATGAGCGCCGTTGGGGGTTACTTGACGGCCTTGCGCACGGCGGCAGCCTCGGCCAGCACCGCGTCGACATCCGCACCGTACTTTTCACGCGCCTTTGCGTACACCGGCTCAACCGACTTGCGGAAGGCTTCGGTGTTGGGCTTGCGGTTGATCTTGGCGCCCTTGGCCGTCATCTCCGCCAGCAGCTTCTCGTCGTTGTCCTTGATCATGTTGCGCTGAAAGGGCGCCACCTCCTGCGCAGCCCGAACGACAGCCTGCTGATCGGCGGGTGACAGCCGTTGCCAGGTTTTCTCGGAGATCGCCATCGGAATCGGGCTGTACACGTGGTTGGTCAGAGTGACGTGGGGCGCCACCTCGTAGAACTTGTTGGAGGCTATGGTGTCGATCGGGTTCTCCTGTCCGGCCACGGCGCCCTGCTGGATGGCCAGGTAGACCTCGGGCAGCGGCATGATCTGGATGCCAAAGCCCATGGCTTCGAGCTGCCAGCGCATCATCTCGTTGGGAAAAGTCCGCAGCTTCTTGCCTTTGGCGTCCTCGGGCCCGTTCAATGGGTCGCGGGTGGTCATGTTGCGAAAGCCGGCTTCCCAGGTGGCTAGAAAGCGAAACCCCTTGGCCGGTGCCTTGTCGAACTGCGCCTTCAGCCACTTGGACTCGTCGTAGAACTTCCAACCCTGGGCGTAGCTGTCGATGATGAAGGGCATCATGGTCAGGTTCAGCGTCGGCAGCTGACCGGCGTAGGAGCCGGTTGCCGACACCGTGAAGTCAATGCCGCCCAGCACCAGCTGCTCGATGTTCTTGGGGTCGTTGCCCAGCTGGCTGCAGCAAAACACCTGCACCTTGTAGCGGCCCTGGGTGTAGTCCTCGACCTTTTTGGCAAACACCTGCGCTGCCGCCTGGCGTGCGCCCTGCTGCTGGTCGGTGTGGCTGAACTTGAGAATGGTCTGTGCGCTGGCGCCAGTGGCCAGTGCCGCTGTGGTCAATACGATGGCGCCGCGCGCGAGGGTCTTGAAAGCAGTCATGGTCTCTCCTGTTGTGTCGTTGGGGCCGAGTCATTTCACGGGAACGGATAACACCAGTGGCACACCGGCATCGGGGGGAACAAAGCCGTTCATCACAACCCGCTGGCCGCTGGCATGCGAGGCATACACGGCCTCCTGAACCAGGAGGTTGATCAGGTAGTCTTGGGCCCTGTTCTCGCAGTGGCGCTGCTCGGTCAGTGCGGCGATGACGTGGCGCTGCAAAGCCCCGCAGGCACCCCCGCCGAATCCGGTCGCCGGGCCGCGGTCGTAGCCGTGTTCGGATTCGGCGCCAAGATGGGGCGCCCACCACAGGCGGCCATCACCATCCAGTCGCATGACCCCGCGTGAACCTTCCAGCCACATCTCCCCGAAGGTGCGTCGCTGGTTTTGGGCCGGGTGACTATTCAGGCGGTTGCCATCAAACAGGCCGGTGCTGCCGGTCTTGAACTCGAAGGTGATGATCGCTGCGTCTTCGGCGCAAATGGCAGGGTTGAGTCGACGCAGGCGTGCCGTCACGGCCAGCACTTCGCCCATCAGGTAGCGGAAGGTGTCGATGAAGTGGACCGCGGTCTCCGCGACCAGCAGGCGCGGCATGGTCTGGAAGTACGGCTGCCGATCCAGGTACGCGTCAGGCCCCTGGCCGTCGCCGGTGCGCATTCGAAAGCTCACGCCATGGACTTCGCCGAAATGGTCCGTATCCAGCAGGCGGCGCAACTCCCGGAACCAAGGCATGAAGCGAAAGTTTTCGTGGACGATCAGGTCCATGCCATGGTGCTGGGCCTTGCGGGCAAATTCCTTGGCCTCGCCATAGCCGATGCCCAGCGGCTTCTGGCAAATCACCGGCAATGCGCGCCCGTACAACTGCTGCAGCACGGTGGCTTGCGCAGCCGGTGGGGTGACGATATCGACCAGGTCGGGGGTGGTGGCATCCAGCAGGCTGGAAAGACTGTCAAAGGCCTCGGTGACGCCAAACCGCCGAGCCAATGCGCGGGCCTTCTCGATCTCCAGATCACAGACACCCACGACCTCCACGCCGGGTATGCCGACCCAGCCCTCCAGATGAAACTGGCTGAAAAATCCTGCCCCGACAACGGCAATGCGCCGCGGCGGTGAGGGTGCGAGCGATGTGATCGGCATGTCAGCCAACCGCTCTCAGCGCCGCGATGACCGCACGCGTGATGTCGGCAGTTCCGTGGCCGCCGCCGAACTCGAACGGGCGAATCTGGCCGCTGGCAAACACGCGCTCGACCGCACGGTCAATCAAGGCAGCGCCGTCGGTCATGCGCTGGTCTGCGTGGCGGTGGCCCAGCCATTCGAGCATCATTGCCGTCGACAACAGCATGGCGGTCGGGTTGGCCTTGCCCAGACCTGCGATGTCAGGCGCAGTGCCGTGGGCCGGCTGGAACAGCGCGTGTCTGTCACCGATGTCGCCCGATGGGGCCATGCCCATGCCACCCACCAGCGCGGCAATCAGGTCAGAGAGGATGTCGCCGAACATGTTCTCGGTAACCAGCACGTCGTAGGCCCACGGTTTCATGACCAGATTCAGCGCCATGGCGTCCACATAGGCGCTGTCCGATGCCACGCCGGGGTGTTGTGCCGCGGAGGCCTCGAAGATCTTGCGCCACAGGGCCATGGACGCGAAGACGTTGGCCTTGTCCACATTGGTCACCCGCCCTTGTCGGCCTTTTTGCGTGGCCCGCTGCTCGGCCAGCTTGAACGCAAACTCGCAGATGCGCGCCGTGCCCCTGTGGGTGATCTGCATGGTGTCGTAGACCCCGTCTTCACGGGTCTCCGATCGTCCGCGGGCGTAGAACAGGCCTTCCGTACTTTCACGCACCAGCACCAGGTCGATCTCATTGGCCTTGGGATGAGAAAGCGGTGTGGGCAAACCCTTGAAGGTGCGAATCGGCCGCACGCCAGCGTACAAATCGAAGTGAAAACGCAGATCGAGCTGGGGAATGATTTCGGTGCCATCGGCCCCACGGACGTGGGGCAGGCCCATGGCACCAAACAGCATCGCATCCGCGGTTTCGCAGGCCTTGAGCGTGGCCTCGGGCAGGGCCACGCCACTGTCCAGATAGTGCTGGGCGCCCGCCTTCTGGTAGGCCAGGTCGAGTCGCACACCGATGCACGATTCCAGTGCGCCCAGCAGCTGCTCGGCGGCGTGCATGACTTCGACGCCAATGCCGTCTCCAGGCAACACGGCAATTTGATAAGTGGGTTTCATGGCTGGTTGGGTTGTGACGCGGGCAAGGGCTACATCTGTTGCAGACGGAACTTCTCGAACAGGACCAGCAGTTCGCGGCTGGCACGCTCGCGGTGGCCGCGGTTGGCGGCTGCGGCACCCGCCGCATCTCCCTCGCGCAGACGCGCGACCAAGGCCATGTGCTCCTGGGTTGAGTCGACGGGCTTGGGGCGCAGGCGCAGCGTGAACATGCGGGCACGGTGGGCACGGTCCCAGTAGCTCATCACGGATTCGCGCAGCAGCCGGTTGCCGGCCATCAGCACCAGCTTTTCATGGAACGATTCGTCGGCACGGGCCCAGGCATCCAGATCATCGATCTGCAGCGCCCGCTCCATCGCCTCGGTGGCTTCGATCAAGGGCTGCAGTTCGGCATCCGTGGGTCCGCGGGCAGCCAGGAGCTCGGCGGCCATGCTTTCCAGGGCTGTCAGCACCTCGTATATCTCCTTCATGTCGGTCGGCGACACAGGCAGCACGCGCATGCCACGGCGAGGGGCCACTTCCACCAGGCCCTCGCTGGCCAGCCGCATCAGCGCTTCGTGCACGGGCGTCCTGCTCATGCCCAGCTGCAGTGCAATCTCCTGTTCCAGGGCCTGGAAGCCGGGCGACCAGAGGTTGTCCAGAATGCGGCGGCGGATCTGCTGGTAGGCGCTCTCAACCAGAGTGCCCCCGTCGGCTCCAGGTTCGGATTTGTTCGTCATCGCGAGCACCTCAGGCGGTGGTGGTGTAGTTCCAGTGCACGGGCGGATGCCCTGCCACCGGCATGTCAAAGCCGGCGATGGCATCGCCCAGCAAGCACCCCAAATAGCCGGTGCGCAGATCCGCCCCGCCAAATGCCAGGCTGGATGTGTTGCGCAGAACCTGGCTCCTGACCTTGTCCAGGTGCACGCGGCCCATCTCGTTGGCCTCGAAGGCGGCTTCGACCCAGGCCAGGTGTGCTGCGTCCGCGTCGCGCAGCCATAGCTGCTGGCTGCCGTCGGGTGCGACCCGGATCACGCTGTTGCTGACGATGCTGACAACCCAGGCATGTCCTTCGCAATCGAAGGCCAGTCCATCGGGAAAGACCCCCTCACCAAACTCGGTCACCACCTGCTTGCGACCCAGGCTGCCGTCGGTCAGCAGGGCAAAGCGGGACAGGCGACGCGCGAACGTCTCGTTCACATACAGCCACTGTCCGCTCGGGTCCACCAGGCATTCATTGGTGTAGCCCAGACCATCGGCCACGATACGGGCCCCCTTGCCATCAACCATGATCACAAAGCCGTCGTTGCAACTGCGCCGGTAGCCCAGTGCGCGGGGTGACAGGCGCGTGCTCACGGTGATCCAGATGCGGCCAAGCCAATCCTCGGTCACGAAATTGCTGGGCGGAAGGTCCAGGCCGTCCACCGTGCGCAGAAAAGGCCTCGTCTGCCCGTCACGCTGCAAGCGGAACACACCGCCCCGCTCAGCGCCCAAATGGGCCAATAGAAAGGACCCGTCAGCCAGGAGCGCAATGCCGTTGGGCTTGAGTGGCTCGCCATCCACCGGGTGACCCACGGTCAAGCTCTGGCTGCCATCCGGGCGAATGTGAGCGACACCGCCACGCCAGTCGGCGCTGAAAAGATCACCCGTTGCGGTCGCCAGGACGCACTCGGGGCGCACCAGACCTGAGCCGGCCCAGCGTACCTCGTGCAGTGACAACTGGGGACTTTTCTGGGGACAGGGCTCAGGGCTTCGCATAAGGGAAAACGGGCGGACTGGTGGTCGGTTGAATTTAACGTATGCATTAATGTATGCGTTAAATTGACGATTCGAACACTCGTTTACCCTGGGCCGCGGCAATGCATCAGGCCAGGCCCGCTACAGTCGCGACTCTTCACAGCAGAGAGTGGCACGACCATGAACCCCATCCTCGTCGAAGTGCTGCGCGGCAGCACGGTCGAATCGACCCACAGCGGCGCCTTTGCCATCGTCGATGGAGACGGAGCCGTCGTCGCCTCGGCCGGCGACATCCAGCGGCCCATCTTCCCGCGTTCAGCGATCAAGGTCCTGCAGGCGCTACCCCTGGTCGAGAGCGGCGCCGCCGACCGTTATCAGCTCACAGACGCCGAACTGGCCATTGCCTGCGCCTCGCACAACGGCGAGCCCGAGCATGTGGCCACCGCCCTGGGCATGCTGAAGAAGGCCGGCCTGGACGCCGGCGCGCTGGAGTGCGGCACGCAGTGGCCGGGCCGCGAGTCGGATTTGCGCGGCATGTTCAGCCGCCAGGAGCAGGCCGGCCCCTTGCACAACAACTGCTCGGGCAAGCATGCCGGCTTCGTCTGCGTGGCCTGCCAGCTGGCCCTGGCCCAGGGCAGCGACCCGGCCGAATTTGCCCGCGGCTATGTGCGCGCCGATCATCCGCTGATGCGCGAGGTCAGCGCTGCGCTGGCCGCCACCACCGACACCGATCTGGCCCGCGCCCCGGTCGGCACCGATGGCTGCTCGATACCCACCTATGGCATTGCGCTGCGCAACCTGGCCCTGGCCTTTGCCCGTGTCGCCACCGGTCAAGGCCTGGCCCCGGAACGCGCACGTGCCGTCCTGCGCCTGCGCCAGGCCGTGGCCCGCGCACCGTTCATGGTCGGTGGCACGGCGCGCTTCGACACCGATGTGATGGCGCTGCTCGGCGAACGCGTGTTCTGCAAGGTCGGTGCCGAGGGCGTCTATTGCGCCAGCCTGCCCGAGCAGGGGCTCGGTGTGGCTCTGAAGATCGACGACGGCAATGCCCGCGGCGCCGAGGTGGCGATGGCTGCCTTGATCGAGGGCCTGGTTCGAATGAGTGAACCCGAAGCCCTTGCAATGGCGGGCTTCAGCGCACCTGTGCTGAAGAACTGGAACGGCATCGAGGTCGCCGGCCTGCGCGCCAGTGACCACCTGCATCGGGCGACCCGCTCATAGCCCCGCGCCGACGTATCGTATGCGGGCTCCGTGGCCGCAGACGCCCGCGCTTTTCTCCAACGGCCGTCACGCGGCCGATGCCCTCACTTCATCGCGGCGTCACCGCGCCCCTGGACAGCCAATCGCATCACTGCACCCGGGCCGTATCGGAACCCGACACAGGAATGACGACATGAAAGCAGGTCCCCTCGCCTGGAGCCGACTCGACCTCGATGCGTCCGCCATGCTTTTGCACGATCGAAAAGGAGAGCGACAGCCCAAGACCTGTTCCTTGCCCGACCGGTTTGGTTGTATAGAAGGGTTCGAAGATCCGGCGCAACACTTCAGGAGACATGCCGCAGCCGTTGTCCCGGACTGACACACGGACCCAGTCGCCCTCGCAGGAGGTCGACAACGTGACGACGCCACGTTCCACGATCGCGTGCGCAGCGTTCACGATCAGGTTCATGAACACCTGATTGAGCTGCGCGGCCAGGCAGCGAACAGGTGGCAGGCTGCCATACTCCTTTCGCACCTCCGCCTTGTACTTGATCTCGTTCATGACCACGTTCAGCGTCGAGTCAAGACCGGCATTCAAATCGGCGTCCTGCCAGTCCGCCTGATCAACCCGGGAAAAATCTTTCAAGTCCTGCACGATCTTCTTGACTCGGATCAACCCGTCATCGCTCTCGTCGAGAAGCAGGGGCAGGTCCTCGACAAGGAAGTCGATGTCGAGCTCCTCGCGCTGGCGCGCGATCTTGGCGCGCAAATCCGCCGCCTGCATGCCCAGGTCGGCACTGCCGTAGCTGTCCAAGAGCGCGAACATGCCCTCCACGTAGCGTCGCAAAGTGCCCAGGTTGGAACTGACAAATCCTATTGGGTTATTGATCTCGTGTGCCACGCCGGCGGCCAACTGACCGATGGATGCCATTTTTTCGGATTGGAGGAGTTGATTCTGTGCCTCCTCAAGCCGAGCATTTGTCCCACGCATATGCTCAAAGTTCAGCTCCAGCTCGGCTTGCACCCGGCGCACCTCGGTTCGGTCTTGCAGCAGCCACCAGGTACCCGACGCAGGGTTGCCCGGTTCAGCCACATAGGCGATCAGTTGAACCCACAGGCGGTTGCCACGCCTCGTGCAGAGCTCCATCTCGTGCAGCAGAGGCTCTCCACGCGAGAGCACCGAATAGGCCACCCGCCCCAGTTCTTCATAGGCATCATCATCAGTGAACATCAAGCGCGTCCTCAGTCCAAGCGGGGACTCGTCACCGAACTCGAACATCTGGGCGAACTTCTTGTTGCTGCGCGTGATTGCCTGCTGGGAGGTGGTGATGATGCCCACCGACGCGTTCTCGAGAAACGCTTCCAACTCCTGATTCATCCCGAACATCGCTGCGGTGCGTTCCGCAACCATGGCCTCAAGCTCGTTTCGATGACGATTGACCTCTTCCTCGGCCTCGCGCCGACTGGTCACATCCTGCAGCGACTCGATCGCGCCGATGACTCTCCCGTGGACATCGGTCAAGGGCGCCGCCGTGAAATAGAGCCACCTTCCGCTCCCCCCCACATTGGGAAAGAACTCCTCGGCCTCGAAGGCGCCGGCAATCAGCTTGGACGCCCTGTACCGCCCAGCCTGTTCGGTCGACGAGGACGCGCCCAATGCCCCGTCAACAATCAGGTCGGCCAGCAGTGGCCGAGACTCGCTGTAGAACGCCTCCCAGCCCTGCCGTTCACCCAGCATCAAGTCGGTGGAAGTGATGCCCGTCAGCTTTGCACAGGCAGCATTCCACTGGGTCACTCGGTGCTCCGCGTTGATGACAAAGGTGGCCACCGGGTTGTTCTCGATGATCTGATGGAGGACTCGGCTGATGTCGAGCAGACTTGTCTGCACATGCCGAATGTCGCTCAGATCCTGGCAGGTCAGGACGACAAGCACCTGGCCGTCCAGTGTCACGCGCCGGGCATTCAGTTCCAGATACCGTATCGCCCCACTTGCCGTGAGGGCCTCGGCTTCGGCAGCCGGCATCTCGCCTTCCTCGGACAGACATCGCAGCCCGTAGTCGCGCAGCGCCGAACGGGTCGCTTCCGTGGCCCAGGCGTCGAAGTCCATGGCCAGCAGCGCATCCCGGTCATAGCCCAGCAATCGCAGCATCGAGGCATTGGCCATCAGGACGTGCGCACCGCCGTGCACCAGACAGGGGGCGCTCACGGCCTCCAGCACGGCCCGAAAGGCCTCCGGCAAGTTCTGAGTCATAGCTTCACATCACCCGGGTCTTCAAGAATGTAGGATCCATCCTCGCCCCACTCGACATGAGTGATGCCGGGCTCCAGTCGTTCGAGCCGGCGAAGCTCCAGTTCCTGAGCGCTGATGGCGCCCTGTTGCTGCCGGACCAGATCTGCCAAACGGCGGTTTTCCAGATCGAGCTCGCGGATGCGCAGAACCTCGCGGATCGTGCAGAGCAGGTCATGGTCATTCCATGGCTTCGAAACGAAGCGGGCGATGCCCGCCTCATTGATCGCTGCAGCAAGCCCGTTCAAGTCTGCGTAGCCGGACAGGATGACGCGCATGCAGTCGGGTTGCGTCCTGCGCAGCTCGGCCAACAACTGCACCCCGGTGAGACCCGGCATTCGATAGTCGGAGATGACCAGCGCAAAGCGGACCTGCTCCGCCCGCTTGAGAGCCTCATGCGGGTCAGTGAAGCATTCGACCAGGTACGGATGACGATCGGAATCGTGCAGACCGAGCTTCAACAGCCGGCCGAGCGATCGCAGGATGTTTGGCTCGTCATCGACCAACAGGATCTTTTCACTCATCGCTACTCCGGGTTGAACTCGGCTTACGGGCTACTTCCTGGCCCTATCAGCGTTTCACGTGCAAAGTCATTTTCGAACCAGCCCGCAGCGAGAACTCGCGCACCTGCCGCACGACGCGTTCGTCGAAGACGAAGCCCGCCGCCAAGAGCAAGGTCCCCTGCGGGCCTGTCAAGTCGCGCGACAACACCATACCGACCTCCAATTCGCCGGCCAGCACCTGACGATCGGCCGTCGATTCGTCCGGCGCATCCTTCAGCGCCTCGCAGAATGCCTCGACAACGGCCTTCGCATAGCGGGTGTCGGTACCGCCTCGAACCATCGAAAGCGCCTCGGACGGCGTGTAGCGCTTTTCAGCCATGCGACCGGACAGCAGCGCCTGATAGTCCGAGGCCACTGCGAGCGCCTGGGCCGGCAATGGAAACTCGCTTCCTTGCAGTCCGTCGGGAAAGCCCTTGCCGTCAAAGCGTTCATGCTGACTGCGAACAAATCGGGCAACACGATGCAGCTGCGCCAAGGGCATCAGGGCGGCCTCGGCGTCCAGGGGATGGCGCTTGTACCTGCTCACCTGCTCGCTGCTCATCGAAGACATCGGCTTGTGGAGCATCGCGTCAGGGAAGCCGATCTTGCCGATCTCGTGGAGCAAACCCGCGCTGTGCACATCCTGTTCTATGGGCGGGCCCAACTTGAGTCGCCGAGCCGTGCGTAGAGCCAGACTGGCGACCTGCCGCGAGTACCCGACCAAACTCCCGTCCCGCAGTTCAAGCAGGCCAGAGAAGACTTGGATCGAGAGGAGGAAATTGTCCTGCAGCTGAGCGTAGGCCTGCTCGAGCATGCCGTTGACCTGCTCAATCTCCTGAGTACGGGCCCGTACCCTGTTCTCCAGGCCCTCATTGAGTTTCTGCAACTGGTCGTTCTGCGTTTGCGTCAGCGCCAGCAGCTCCCGATTCTGTTGCTCAAGGCGGCGGCGATTGAGTCCGTCACGCACACAAAGCAACATGCTTTGATCGTCCCAGGGCTTGGCAATGTAGCGATGAATCTCGCCACGATTGATCGCCGCCACGGTCGAACTGATGTCGGCATAGCCGGTCAGCAATACGCGCACCACAGCCGGCCAGCGCGTTCTCACCTGCTCCAGGAACTGAGCGCCGTCCATCTCAGGCATGCGCATGTCGGAGATCACGAGATCCACTTGCTCCTGCTCCAGCAGAGCCAGGCCATCGCGACCACTCGCGGCCATCAGTACCTTGATTCCCTGCGGCCGGAACAATCGGCGCAGCGCGCTAAGTATCGACGGCTCGTCATCGACGCACAGGATCACCGGCTGCGCCGCAGCTGGTTCTTTCGTCTCGGGCAGGTCAGCGGCGTTCAGCATCTTGAATGCTCCATCACAGCTTATCGGCCGGGCCGTGGCGCCTCATGACATCTGCATTGCATGACAGGCCTCCTGATTGCGCAAATGCGGTAGCCTTACACGAAATCGAACGCCCACGCCGGCTGTCCGGGGCAGGGTCGGCATGGCGGATGCTTGCGGCACCGACTTCTCCAACGAGTCGGCCTGATGGCACGCCAGCGGGCTGACGTGCGGCAAGTCCCGTGCGCACGACGCGGGCGCCCATCGGACCGGACCTGCAGCTCTTGCGTGACCGAACAACCCAGGCCCGAAGGCAGGCGCCGCGCTTGCGTACCGAGGGCACACTCCACACCTGGGCAGTCACTCATTCTCAGACCTCCCTCAGCATGAGCTGGCATAGAAGCTCATGACGAGCTTCGATGTCGCCGAACAGGTGCACCAGCGATTCGGTGTCCAGCGCCAGCCGCTGCCAACTCGGCAGGTTCAGCGGCGGCACCGCTTCGGAGGGTTCGCCACCCAGACCCAGCCCGTGCGCGACATTGTCTGCAACATGGATGAGGTCCAGGATTGCCGCAGCCGGGCCTTCGGACGGTGGTTGATGATGCAAGGCAATCGCCTGCACAAGGTGTGGCGCGAGCATCCACTGCTCGGCCAACTTGGCGCCCAAATCGGCATGGGTCACGCCAAGTACCGCCTGCTCGGCTTCCAGCAGCGGCAGGTCAAGCAGCTGTTGCTGCACCAGCGCTTCAGCATAGTCTGCTGGCACAGAGGTAGCGAATGCGACTCGCCCGATATCATGAAGCAGACCGAAACCGAACGCCATCGACGCATCGATCTCTTCGGATCGGCAAAGGGGCGCCATAGCCTCTGCCACCATCGCCGTACCGATCGAGTGCCGCCAGAAGGCAGTCAAATCAAAGCCGGTGCAGCGCGAGGCGTCAAACGCCCCGACAATCGCCGCTGCAGTAGCAAGCTTCTTGACCGTTCGCACCCCCAGCACGGTGGTCGCGTCAAACGCGGTCGCTATCTGCCGCGAAAGCCCAAAGAAGGGGGAGTTGGCCAACCGCAGCAGCTTTGCCGTGATCATGGGGTCCAGGGCGATTTTGGCGGCCAGCGCATCGAGGCTGATACTCGGATCGTCCAATGCCCGCAACAGCTCGAGCGCAGCCCCTCGCAACGGCGGCAGATCTTGCACACCGCGCGCCAGGGCCGCAGATCTGGCCGATTTCATTGCGCCGGACTTTCCGGCTCAGCCGACCGAAAGCGCTTGATCAGGAAGTAAAGCGGACCGATCTCACCACGCCGCAACAGATGGCGGAACAGGTGTTCCAGCGGCTGCGCGACAGGCACGGGTTGCGGCTGATTCAAAGGTCGTTCGTCGGTCAAGGCTGCACTCCTACGATCTCATCAGTGATCGGTGTCAATACCAGCAACTTGCCGCGTGAGCCGGACAGCCCACAGTGTTTTGGAAAGTCGCGGCAAATCGCGCGGAAGTCCAGGCCGTCCAGGCGCACTCTGCTGGTCGATCCGTCCTCGCGCTGCAACAGGCGCACCAAGTCGGCGGGAAGTACCTCATCGACCTGACGGCCCAGTGGCGACGTCCCGCCCGCGAACAAGGTCTCGGCTTCTTCGTTGGCGTATCCGATCATGCCGTCAAGATCGGTTCCGACCATTGGCATAGGGACGCTCTCAAGGAGCTCGCGCAGGACCTGCAAGCTTACGCTTTCACGGACAATGCGCTCGCCCTGGCTATTGAGCAGCTGCTGCAGTCGCCGATTGACGCTGCCCAGCTCCTGATTCACGGTCGAAACGGTGTCACTCAATCGCTGGTTCTCATCGGCCAGCCCTTTTTGCCGAAACGCCTCTGCCACATGCGAACGCAATCGTTCATCGTCCCAAGGCTTGGTCAGGAACTTGTAGATGGCCCCTTCGTTGATGGCGTCGGTGACGGACTGCAGCTCGGTGTAGCCCGAAAGAACCATGCGCACTGTCGCTGGCCGCAAATCCTTGGCCCGGCGGAGGAACTCTACACCGGTCATGCCCGGCATGCGCTGATCAGAAATGATCACGTCGACTTCGTGCTCGGCCAGACGCTGCAGGCCCTGCTCGCCGGATGAGGCGGTCACGATGTGATAGCCATCGGGTCGCAGCAGGCGACGCAGCGAAGCGACGATGTTGCTCTCGTCATCGACCAGAAGGAGCGTCTTCTTGCGTTCACGCTGGAACATGCTCTCGGGCAAGCGGCGCTGCTCACGCAGCAGGGTGGCAAACTCGTCGGCAGGCACCGGTCGACTGAAAATATAGCCCTGAATCTGATCGCAGTGATGGGCCATCAACAAGGCCAACTGCCCGTCTGTCTCCACTCCCTCGGCCAGCACCTGCATCTGCAGACTATGGGCCATATTGATGACTGCGCGCGTCATCGACACGTCATGCGCAGCGGCGACCACATCGTGGACGATGCTGCGGTCGATCTTCACGACGTCGATCGGTAGCTTCTGCAGGTAGCCCAAGTTCGAGTAGCCGGTACCGAAGTCGTCCAGTGCTATTTCGATACCAAGGCTCTTCAAGGTGGTCAGGGCGCGCGCGGCATGTTCGATGTCGTCCAGGAACATGCTCTCCGTCACTTCGATGCCGAGGAAGCGCGGGTCCATGCCCGTCTCGCGCAGCACATTCTGTATCCTCCAAGCGACGTCAGCTTGGCGCAGTTGCCGTGCCGAGAGGTTGACGGCCAGGCGCACCGGTGGCAGGCCCTCGCGCAGCCAGGCGGCATGTTGCTCGCAGGTCGCGCGCAACACCCACTCACCGATTTCGAGCACCAGATCGCTCTCTTCAGCGACCGGGATGAATTCAACCGGGCTTACCATCCCACGCACCGGGTCGGTCCAGCGCAGCAGCACCTCCGCCCCGCAGATTCGACCATGTGTCAATTCAAGCTGCGGCTGGAAACTCAGACTGAAGCCGCCTTGGACCAGGGCGCGACGCAGGCCCACCTCGATGTCCATACGCGACATCGTGCGCGCGAACAGGCTGGGATCGTAGACACTGATCGAACCCATACCCGGCTTAGGTTCGTGCCGGGAGGCAGCTTGCGCCTGCTGCAAGAGCCTTTGAGCGGTATCCTCCAGCGCGCCGCCAACGCTCAGGCCAGCCCGGCAACTCAGCGTGACCTCGCCGTCGCCCATGATCAGCGGAGTCGCGCATGCGTTGCGCATGACTTGAGCCTGTTTGACGGCTTCGCTTTCCTGATCATCGACCTGAGCGTCGACCTGAGGAGACTCGATCAGGCAGACAAACTCCCCTGCCCCCAGATGAGCGAGCGTGTTCCGGGAATCGGCCGCCTGTGTCAGTCGCTGAGCGCAGCGTTGCAGCAAGACGTCGCCGCCCTCGAAGCCCATCGAGTCCATCACCATGCCGAACTGCTCAACCTGCATGGACAGTACCGCCAGCAAGGCGCCCGGTTGGCCTCGCAAGCGCTGGAGGGAGGCATCAATCCGCTCAAGCAAGGCCTGGCGGTTGAAGAGGCCCGTGATCGGACAGCTGTTGACCAGCATGTCGATTCGCCGCTCGGCATCACGTTGGGCCGTCACGTCCTGCAGCAGCGTCAAGCTCCGGCTCGGCCAGCCGTCTTCGGCCAAGACAACAATCGATCGGTGCAGCACCGTTCGCAAGCTACCGTCGCTGCGAACGATCCGGTGCTGGAACTCGCAGGGTTGATCGGGCCGGACCGCCTGGATACTGCTTCGCACCCACTCGCGCTCGGCCTGCGGCACACGGGTGTACAGCCAATCCAGATCCCAGGTCACTCTCTCGCCGGTCTCGCCGAACAGGCGCGCCATGCCCTTGGTCCAGCGCACGGTCTCACTCATCAAATCGGTCTCTGCGCAGCCGAGTCGGGCCAACTCCTCCTCGTGGTCAAGCACGCGACCCCGCTGCTGTTCGGCACCACGCCGGGATCTGAAGTCGGCCAGTATCAGGGGCGCAAGCAAAGCCAACCCGGCCAGCATCAGGGCCGTCACGATCAACACCCGCAGATGTGCCGCATTCAGGGACTCGAGCCTTGCAATCTGCGTACCCTGCTCAAGATCAAGTGCGCTCGTGAGCCGCTTGAACCCCTTGTCGCGCGACTGCTGCGCGGAATCCGGATGACCTGCCCCCTGGACCAGGGGTGCCATCATGTCGAGTGCGGCCTTGATATCGGCCTTCTGAACCTCCTGCAGGCTTTCTGCGCTGAGGCGCTCAAGCGCCTGCTGCAGCGCTTGAGGCGCGGCCGAGACCGGGCCGCCCGCCTGCCGCCATGCCTGGAGTTGGCGGTTCGCGCTCCCAACCAGGTCGACCGTGCGCTGCTGCTGCACAAGCAAGGCCGAGGCCCAGCGCCACTCGTAATAGGTCGGCAATGCAATGGCCAGCGTGGCCAGCGCACAACTCAGCCAGAGCTTTTTGGTCAAACTCAGGCGCACGACGCGTTGCCACAGGTCGGCCACGAGGCTGCGCTGATTCTCACCCTGGTCAACGAACTCCTGCCCCATGCGAATGCCCTAGCGGTCAAGGCTGCGCCGATGCGCGGTCCATCGCACCATGCGCCTCCTGAAGCGAGCGATTCTGCTTCGTGACATCGTCGGCCCCTAACGTTCGGCGGAAGTGCCGTCATGAGATGACAGGGTAGTCCTAATCCGCCGGCGCGACATGACGCATAGGTCAAAAGCGAGGAAATCTGCGCAACTTTGACTCGCCTTAGGCGGTTTCAAACAAGCCGCCCTGATTCAGTATCTCGTAGGCGATCTCTGGCTGCTGCTCCATGCTGCGCTTGATCGAGGCCGGAATGGCTTGCCGCGTCTTGCGGCACAGGCCGGCTTGCTCATGCACCAGGATGACGATGCCACGCAGGCTGCGCACGCCGTTGGGGCTGGGGCTGATGCTCAGCCGGATGCCCACCTGCTGCTCCATGCGCGCCTGCATATGCCGCAGATCGCCGAGGCTGCTCAGGTTCTCCAGCCGCTGCAGCAGGCGCTTCTCATCCTCGCGGGTCAGGCGCAACACGCGCAGGTCGGCGTCCGGGCTTTCCAGCAGTGCATCGCGCCCGCAATTGCAGGCGCCAGGCGGACATTCGGTGCGGATGGCAAACGGGGGCAGGTTCGTCGTCATGGGCACTGCCGATCCTTTGAAATTTTGCTGGGGCAGACACTGGAGCGATGATAGTGAAACCTGCGCACCTCGGCGCCCGGGCAAGCCTTTCGGGTAGATTGGCAGGGATGCATACGCCCCCCGCCGACCCTTCCCTCATCGACTCGCGCACCGCCGCCTGGCGCCTGCTGGTCACGCTGGGCCTGGTCGTGCTGGGCAATAGCTGCATGTATGTGGTGGCGGTCGTGTTGCCAACGGTGCAGGCCGAGTTCGGCATCAGCCGGGCCGACGCTTCGCTGCCCTACACGCTGATGATGGTCAGCCTGGGCCTGGGTGGTCTGGTGACCGGGCGGCTGGCCGACCGCCACGGCCTGATGCCGGTGCTGTGGATTGGTGCGCTGGCCGTCTGTGGCGGCTTTGTCTGGGCCGGGCTGTCAGGCAGCATCTGGACCTTCGGACTGGCCCATGCCCTGCTGGGTTTCTTCGGCAGCTCGTCCACCTTCGCTCCGCTGCTGGCCGACACGGCCCTGTGGTGGAACCGGCGGCGCGGCATTGCCGTGGCCATCTGCGCCAGCGGCAACTACATCGCCGGCGCGGTGTGGCCCCCGATCGTGCAGCACGGCATTGACACCATAGGCTGGCGCCAGACCTATGTGCTGCTGGGCATTGTCTGCGGACTGGGGGTGTTCGCCCTGTCGCTGCGCATGCGACAGCGCCCGCCATTGGTCTCCAGCGCACCCGCCAGCGCCAGCGCGCCGGTGTTCGACCGCAGCCGCCCCTTCGGCCTCAGGCCCGCCCACGCGCAGTTCCTGCTCTGCGTGGCCGGGGTGGCCTGCTGCGTGGCCATGGCCATGCCCCAGGTCCACATCGTCGCCTACTGCACCGACCTGGGCTTCGGTGCCGCAAGGGGCGCCCAGATGCTCTCGCTGATGCTGGCCTGCGGCATCGTCAGCCGCCTGGTGTTCGGGCTCATCTGCGACCGCATCGGCGGCATCCGCACGCTGCTGCTGGGTTCGGCCCTGCAGGGCATCGCCCTGCTGCTGTTCCTGCCCTTCGACGGGCTGGTGCCGCTGTACGTCGTCTCGGCCCTGTTCGGCCTGTTCCAAGGCGGCATCGTGCCGACCTACGCCATCATCGTGCGCGAACATTTCGCCCCGCAGGAAGCCGGCGCCCGGGTCGGCGCCGTCATCATGGCCACCCTGGTCGGCATGGCGCTGGGCGGCTGGATGTCGGGCTGGGTGTTCGACGTGACAGGCAGCTATGACGCCGCCTTCCTCAACGGCATAGCCTGGAACCTGCTGAATCTCGCCGTCGCCGGATGGTTGTTCTGGCGGGTGCGAGGCCAGGGCACTGCCTCCGGGGCAATGCCGGACGCAGTTGTCAGGTCTTAGCCAATGGCCGCAAGGGCTACCCTTCCCGGTGCAGTATCGTCTGGGCAACAACGATCAGGAGCTGCCATGACCACCCCACAAGCGCACTGGGAAACCGTCTACCAGAACAAGCCAGCCGACTCGGTCAGCTGGTTCCAGCCCCATGCCCAGCAATCGCTGGACCTGATACGACGCATCGCCGGCAAACAGCCGAGCCGCGTCATCGATGTCGGCGGCGGTGCATCGACCTTGGTCGACGATCTGCAGGCCCAGCCGAACATTGCGATGTCCGTGCTCGATATCTCCGGCGCGGCCTTGGACGTGGCGCGCGGGCGCCTGGGCCGGCAAGCCGAGCAAGTGCAATGGATCGTCGGCGACATCACCGAAGTCGCGCTGCCCGAGCAGGCCTACGACATCTGGCATGACCGCGCCGTGTTTCACTTCCTGACCGAGCCTGCCCAACGCGCGGCCTATGTGGCACAGGTGCGGCGCGCGGTCAGGCCCGGCGGCCATGTGATCGTTGCTGCCTTCGGACCCGATGGGCCGACCCATTGCAGCGGCCTGCCGGTGATGCGCTATGCGCCGGACGTCCTGCACGCTCAGTTCGGTGCGGCGTTCGAGTTGCTGGAGCACCTGAGCGAAGCGCATCAAACCCCGGGCGGATCGACCCAGCAGTTTGTCTATTGCCTCTGCGTCATGCAATGAAGCGGCCGACGCTCGACCCCGGTATCGCCGCGGCCCTGGCGGCTGCAGTCCTGTTCGGCGCCAGCACGCCGCTGGCCAAGCCCCTGCTGGGCCAGACCAGCCCCTGGCTGCTGGCGGCCCTGCTCTACCTGGGCTCCGGCCTGGGTCTCTGGCTGCTGCGGCGGCTGCGCAAAGCCCCCACGGTTCGCCTTGCCGCTGGTGAGCGCTGGTGGCTGGCAGGTGCCATCGTCGCGGGCGGCATGGTCGCGCCAGTGCTGCTGATGCTGGGCCTGTCGCGCATGCCGGCCTCCGGCGTGTCGCTGCTGCTCAATGCCGAGGGGGTGGCGACGGCGCTGCTGGCCTGGTTCGCCTTCAAGGAGAATTTCGACCGCCGCATCGCGCTGGGCATGCTGGCCATCGTGGCCGGCAGCGTCGTCTTGACCTGGCCGGATGCCGATGCCGCAAGCGGTGGCGTAGCGAGCTGGTGGCCGTCGCTCGCCGTGCTTGGCGCCTGCCTGGCCTGGGGACTGGACAACAACCTCACGCGCAAGGTCTCGCTCACCGACGCCAGCTACATCGCCATGAGCAAGGGCCTGGCGGCCGGCGCGACCAACCTCCTGCTGGCACTCATCGCCGGTGCCCAGTGGCCGGGTGCCGCCACGGTCCTGGCCGCCGGCCTGCTGGGCTTTGCCAGTTACGGCGCCAGCCTGGTCTTGTTCGTGCTGGGTTTGCGGCATCTGGGCACGGCCCGCACCGGTGCCTATTTCTCGGTGGCCCCCTTCATCGGCGCGCTGCTGTCCATCCTGCTCCTCGGCGAGCCGGTCACCGGGCCGCTGCTGCTGGCCGGGCTGCTGATGGCCATCGGCGTGGCCCTGCACCTGACCGAGCGGCACGCACACGAGCATCAACATGAAGCCATGGAACATGAGCACCCGCATGTGCACGGCGCCGGTGACCTGCACCACGACCACGGGCACAACCCGCCGGTGCCGCCGGGGACGCGGCACACCCATGGGCACAGTCATGAGCCGATGACACACAGCCACGGGCATTTCCCCGACGCGCACCATCGGCACGGGCATTGAGGATGCTTGCCACGATCCGCTCAATCGAAAGCTGATCGGGCGACCGGGCTTGCTGCGTGCCGATACTCGAAGGGGCGTTCACCGCCCTTTTTTGTGCTTACGCCCGATGGGTCAAAGAGAAGTAAAACTACAACATCAAGCCCCTCAGCTCTCAAAAACTCAACAATCACCAAGTAGGAGTCAAGACTTCTGTCGTAGTCCAGCGGGATTCCACCAACTTACGTATGTAGTTTTACTCCAATATGATCCGCGCACCTTCAAGGAGTGCTCGGACATGAATGAATGGGCGGACGGTTTTGCGCGTCAGGCGCGACGGCTGATGGCGCTGGTGATGCTTGCCCTGTGCGGGCTGCTGGCGGCCTGCGGCGGCGGCGGAGGGTCTGACACGGCCCCGCTGAGCAATATGGGCGTCGCCGCGGTGTCGAGCGACAACGGCGTCGAACTGCTGGCCGGCCTGCCGGCGGTGATTCAGGCGCCGCGCACCAAGATCGCCGCCCTTGCCACGCCAGGCGCCCCGGCCACCTCGCTGCGCGTGCACTACCGCCGCGCCGACGGCAACCATGCCGGCTGGCAGATCCACACGTGGAACGCCGCGCAGAGCCCGAACTGGAACGCCGGCTGGAACGCCGCCGGCAGTGACGACTTCGGCGTCTACTACGACGTGCCGCTGGCCTCGGGCACCGGCTCGGTCGGCTTCTTGCTGCACAACGGCGACAACAAGGACAACGGCGGCGCCGATCAGGGCTATGTGCTGCAGGCCGGCGCCAACGAGATCTGGCGCCTGCAAGGCGACAGCACCAACTACCCGAGCAATCCGCTGCTGCTGGCCGCCCCCGACATCAAGACCGTGCGCGTGCACTACAAGCGCTTCGACGGCAGCTACAGCGCCTGGGGCCTGCACCTGTGGAATGGCAGTGGCCTGGACGTGGCCAGGCTCCCGGCCGGCGTGCAGCTCGACCGCTGGAACGAGCCCGTCGCGCTGAGCGCCATGCCTGGCCACACGGTCGGCGCGGGCGAAGTGGTGTTCGACATTCCGGTGCTGAACCCGCAAGGCGACGTCGCGCGCAAGGGCCTGGACTTCATCATCCACGGCATGCCGCCCAACGAGAACGACAAGGACGGCCGCGACAACAATCTCCGCGTCGACTACGCCGCGCTGACGATCCAGAACCAGATCGGCCATGTCTGGCTGATCGAGCGCGACGCGACCGTCTATGCCGCCGCACCGGACCTGCGCCAGATCTCCAGCACCGACGCGCGCGCCGTCTGGCTGGACAAGCGCCTCGTCAAGTGGCCGCGCGTGACCGGCACCGGCGTGCGCCTGTGCCATTCGGCCACGGGCCAGATCCAGGTTGCGGCGGATGCCGCCGTGCAGGGCGCCGATGGCTGCGTGACCCTCGACGCCTTCACCGGCAGCGTGCCGGCGGCGCTGGCGCAGCGCTTCAAATACGTGGCCGGCGGTGGCGTGTTCGCCGTGCGCGATGTCGACATCGCCCGCCTGCCCTCGCTGCACCAGCAGCAGCTGGTGCTGGTGCAGGAAGATGCCAACGGCCGCGTGCAGAACGCCACCACCGCGCAGATCGCCGGCGCGCTGGACGACCTCTACGCCGCCGCCAACGACGTGCCCGACCTCGGGGAGGTCGCCAAGAACGGCAGCACCAGCTTCAAGCTGTGGGCGCCCACGGCCCAGGCCGTGTCCGTGGTGCTGACGACACCCCTGGGCAATTCGCCGCTGACCCGCACGACGACCGAGCCGATGACGCGCGACGCCGCCACCGGCGTGTGGGGCTTGACCAAGCAAGGCCATCTGCAGGGCACGACCTACCGCTACCAGGTGCAGGTGTTCGTCAAGGGCAGGGGCCTGGTGAAGAACCTCGTCACCGACCCCTACTCGCTGGGCCTGACCCTCGGCGGCCAGCAGAGTGTGGTGATGGACCTCAACGCAGCCGCCACCAAGCCGGCCGGCTGGGATGCCGGTGCGCCGCCCGCGACGGTGAACGCACCGTCCGACATGAGCATCTACGAGCTGCATGTGCGCGACTTTTCCATCAACGATTCGACAGTGCCGGCCGCGCGCCGCGGCAAGTATCTGGCGTTCGCGGAAAGCCAGTCGAACGGCATGCGCCATCTCACAGGCCTGGCCGCCGCCGGCCTGACCGATGTGCATCTGCTGCCGGTGTTCGACATTGCCAGCGTCAACGAGAAGGGCTGCACCACACCCGCCCCCAGCGGCGCGCCGGACGGCGAGTCGCAGCAGGCCGCCGTCGCCGCCACGGCAGGCAGCGACTGCTTCAACTGGGGCTACGACCCGCATCACTTCACGACGCCTGACGGCAGCTACTCGAGCAATGCCAACGACCCGCTGGCCCGCGTCGTCGAGTTCCGCCGCATGGTGCAGGCGCTGAACGCGGCGGGCCTGCGCGTGGGCATGGACATGGTCTACAACCACACCTCCTCGTCCGGCCAGAACACGAACTCGGTGCTCGACAAGATCGTGCCCAACTACTACTACCGCTACAACGCCAGCGGAGGCATTGAGCGCTCCACCTGCTGCGAGAACACCGCCTCAGAGAATCTGATGATGGCCAAGCTGATGATCGACTCGGCCGTCACCTGGACGCGCGACTACCGCATCAGCTCGCTGCGCTTCGACATCATGGGTCACCATCCGCGCGCTGTCATCGAGGCGCTGAAGGCCCGCGTCAAGACGGCCGCCGGCCGCGAGGTGCAGATCGTCGGCGAGGGCTGGAACTTCGGCGAAGTGGCCAGCGGCGCGCGCTTCGTGCAGGCCGAGATGCTGTCGCTGAACGGCTCGGGCATAGGCAGCTTCAACCCGCTGATACGCGACGCCGTGCGCGGCGGCGCCTGCTGCGACTCAGGCAACGCGCTCGTTGCGGCCCAGGGCTATGTCAACGGCTACTTCTACGACGCCAACCCCGCTGCCTCCGGCCAGAACCGCGGCGAGCTGATGTGGCAGTCCGACCGCATCAAGGCCTCGCTCGCGGGCTCCATCCGCAGCTTCCAGATGCAGACCAGCTGGGACGCCAATCTGAGGCTGGACCAGATCAACGTCGGCGGCATTCCGGCCGGCTGGGTGCTGGAGCCGGGCGAGGTCGTCAACTACGTGGAGAACCACGACAACCTGACCCTGTTCGACAACAACGCCTTCAAGTTGCCCGCCGCGACCAGCCGCGAGGACCGTGCCCGCGTCCAGGTCCTGGCCGGCGCCATCAACGCCTTCAGCCAGGGCGTGGCCTACTTCCACGCCGGCGTGGACACCTTGCGCAGCAAATCGCTGGACAAGAACAGCTACGACAGCGGCGACTGGTTCAACCGCCTCGACTGGAGCTATGCCGACAACAACTTCGGCGTTGGCTTAGCCCCCGCCCGCGACAACGCCGACAACTGGAACCTGGCCCGGCCGCTGCTCACCAACGCCTTGATCAAGCCCACCCCGGCCGACATCGCCTGGACGCGCGACGCCTTCCGCGACCTGCTGAAGATTCGCAAGAGCACGACCCTGCTGCGCCTGCGCACCGCCGAGGACATCAAGGCGCGGCTGAGCTTCCTGAACACCGGCTCCTCGCAAGAGGCCACAGTGCTGGCCGGCCGCCTGAACGGTGTGGGCTATGCCGGCGCCAACTTCGACGAACTGGTCTACCTGATCAACGTCGACAAGAGCGCCAAGCAGCTGACCCTGCCCGCCCTGGCGGGCCGCACGCTGGAACTGCACCCGGTACACACCGCCGTGGGCGCCGCCGACCAGCGCGCCAGCCAGGCGCAGTTCGACAGCGCCACCGGCGCGTTCAACCTGCCGCCCCGCACCGCCGTCGTCTTCGTCGCGCGCTCCGCCGCCTCCAACTGAAAGCCCACGCCATGAAGAAGCACCTCCAACAGCTGGCCGCCGCGGCCACCCTCGGCCTCGCCGGCCTGTGCAGCCTCCCGGCACAGGCCGCCACCGTGGTCGTCGATGTCAGCGGCGCCCAGAGCATCAACCTGCTCGGCGAGGCCGGCAACACCATCTGGCTCGTCGACATCGGCGCGGGCAGTGTGCTGAACGCGCTGAGCTGGAACGTCACGTTGAACGCGCTGAACCCCAGCGTGCTCAGCGAATTGCAGGTCAGCTTCGGCAACTCCAGCGGGCTGGATCTGGCCACCCTCGCGCCGGGCGGGGCTGACCTGTTCAGCGGCACGGGCAGCTATTCAGGCTCGACCAGCCTGGCAGCGCTGGGCCTGGCCAGCGGCAGCGACGGCCTGCTGCGCATAGAGTTCAGCGAGGGCTTCAAGGACTTCGCCCTGGGCACGGTCGAAGGCCAGTGGGTCAGCGGCCATCTGACCTTCGACGTGACCGCCGCCGCTGTGCCGGAGCCGGTCAGCGCCGTGCTGCTGCTGCTGGGGCTGGGGCTGGGGCTTGTCGGCACCCAGCGTCGTCGGGCCAAGGGCAGGCTGAGCGAAGTGCCTTCCGGCAGCTGCTAGCCGTCAGGCCGGTTCGCGAGCGTGGTCAAGGCCTTCCCTCCATCGTGCAGGTCGTCGCTACCTTCCGCACCGCGATCCGGTCACACAAAGGCAGCCACGTTTCGCCGCTCGTACACGGCACGCCAGTCGCGCGCGGGTCGGCGGCATCCTGGCCTTCACCGAAGGACGTTCCTTCGGCATGCCAGGCGCCGATGAAGACCTCGAGGCGCTCGTGGGCCGCTGGCGGCTTGGGTTGCTTGGGTTTGGCTGTGCTCGTCATGCCATGTCTCCTGACGGGGTGATTGAAGCCGGGACGCTGCATCGGGTTTCACCAAATCGATCAGTCCACGATCGAGCCGGACGCCGCGTTGGTGACGGTTCCCGTCATAGGGCTCGCGTAGGAGGCTGTAGCGGCCAAACGCTGACTGTCGCGAACGTCTCCTGAGGCGTCGTGCAACGGCCCCGACGGCGGAAGGTCTGGACCTCATCAATCGGACCGTCACGGTTGCAGGAGCTCTTTTCCGGCTATCAAGTCGGCCTGTTCCGACAGCGCCTTCAGCAACCATTGCCGCACAGCCTTCACACGTACTGTCTCGCGCAGTTCGGGATGCGATAGCAGCCAGAGTTCCGAATCGCACATGGGCACGGGCTCGCCAATGCGAACGAGGCCGGGCTCGACGTCGCCCAGGAAGCAGGGCAGCACGGCCAAACCCAGTCCCTGTACGCAGGCTGACCGCACCATCAGCAGACTCGAGAACCGCAGTGTGACCTGCTCCAGCGGCAACAGCTGAGCGAGCCACACCAAGGCGTGGCTGCCGGCAGCGGAGTCGTCAAGGGCGATCCAAGGCTGCTGATCGAGCGCAGCCCGCCGGAAGCGCGGGGCCTTCTCGCGTTGCGCATATACGGCGTGGCGCAGCGTACCGATGCAGTGGCCGATCAAGTGCTCGGGAGGCGAGGTCGCGGGGCGCAAGGCCAGATCGGCCTCGCGCTGCGAGAGGTTGTGGAACTCATTGCGCGCCGAGCACAGCAGGTTCAGCTCCGGGAGCGCTTTGCGCAGCGCGGGCAGCAGCGGCAGCAGCAGCCCGCCGATCACGCCCTCGGTGCTGGCGACGCGGACAATCCCTTGCGGTCGAAGGTCCTGTCCCTGAACACGCAGCAAGGCGGCATCGGCCTGGGCCTGCATCCCGCGGCCCGCCTCGGCGAGCGCCTCGCCGGCGGCGGTCGCCGCATACCGGCCTGCGCGGCGCTCGAACAGGCGCACACCCAGGCGCTGCTCCAACGCACCCAGGCGTCTGAAGGCCGTGGCATGGCTGATGCCCAGCCGCTGCGCGGCCGACACCAGGCTTGCCTGCTCCGCCACCCTGGCCACGAGCAGCCAGTCATCCAAGCTGGGAGTGGGGTTGTCTTTCATTTCTGCAAACCTCACCTTCGATTCTGAATGAATCTCTTGCAGCAATGATGACTAAAGTGGGTTTCGCGCCGGATCTGCCGGCCTCACCAGGAGATCGACGATGTCACCCAAGCTTTCGTTCACGCTATGCGCCAGCCTTTTGACGCTGGCTTTCTCGGTCGCCACGCATGCAGCAGAGCCCATCTGGGATGGCAACAAGGTGCAGATGCGCAGCCAGCAACTGGCCCCCGGGGTGTATGCCCATCTGCCTGCCGGCGCCGCCGAGCTCAACGCCAAGGGTGGAGCAGCAGCGACCAGTGGCGGCTTGATCGTCGGAACGCGCGGTGCGATGCTGATCGAGACCATGCTCAACCGACGCCTGCACGACCAGGTCCGCGCCCTCGCCAGCAAGGAGGCCCCCGGACTACCGCTGCTGTACGCCATCAACACCAGTTCGCACGGCGATCACTCTTTCGGCAATATGTACTTGCCGCGTGAGACGCGGCTCGTCCAGCACGAGCAGACCGCGCACTTGATCGACACCCACCTGGAGCAAGACAAGGCGTTCATGCTTAAGAACTTCGGCAAGGGCCGAGGCATCGAGTCCATCCGCGCACGCGAACCCGACATCCTGGTGCCGCCCGGCGGCAAGCTGGTGTTGGACCTGGGTGGCCGACAGGTAGAGATCTACGACTTCGGCTTCGCGCAGACCGGCGGCGACCTGTTCATCTGGGATCCGCAATCCAAGACGCTATGGGCCGGCAATCCGGTGATCGCAGCCAAGCCAGCGCTGCCCTGGCTGTTGGACGGCAAGTTGGTGCAAACCTTGGCGACGCTGCAGAAGGTGTTTGACTTCCTGCCAGCCGACGCCACCATCGTGCCCGGCCACGGTGTGCCGATCCCGCGCGAGGGGCTGCGCTGGCACCTGGACTACCTCAAAGCCGTGCAGTCCGGCGTCAAGGACGCGTTGGCCCGCGGCCTGAGCCTGGAGCAGACCGTGGCCGAACTCAAGATGCCGGAGTTCCGCGGCTACCAGCTGTTCGACTGGGTGCATCCGGGTCTGAACATACCGGCGGCGTACAAGGACTTGGCGGTAAAGCCTTGAGGCCTCGCGAGCCGGCGCCTTCCCTACCGGACCCAGCCGACACAGCCTCGCACCTTCCGGGTGCGTCGCGCCGTGTCGAATCGGGTGACGGCTGCGTGGCTCGGTTCTCGATCGTCGGGCGGCCTGCGTTGGGTCGATACGCGCCAAGCACGGGCATCACGCAGTACGAGCCCTTCACCCCAGGCTGCTTCCTGGCATCTTTTGGAAGATGTCCGGCGCGCATCATTCGACGGGCGTCTCAGCGACCGTCGCCCAACATCGCCCTGACCCTGGCATCCGGCGAGCGGGCGGCGTACTGGGTTGCCGTCAGGCCAAGACTGTCCGCCCGCGTGCGCGAGGCCGAGCGGGCCAGCAGCTCGGTGATGAGCTCGGGGCGGGCGTGGATGGCGGCATGCATCAGCGGCGTGCGGCCCAGCGCATCGGTGGCGTCAACGGCGAGGCCGGCCTCCAGGGCTGCGCGCAGGCCGGCGCGGTCGTCGTTGCGTATCAGGGCTACCCAGGGGGGCTCGGGAGGCGCTTGCAGCGCTGCCGCACCGGACGGCATGGCCAGCGTTTCTGCCCGTTGGCGCATGGCCGCGGTCGGTGAAGCCGGGGGTGGGGCCAGGTCGAGCAACGGTGCCGCAGCGGGCGCGGGCGCCTGAGCCACCCTGACGTCGGCTGCCGCAGCGGCTGCCGGCGCTGCCTCGGCGACCGGTGGCGCGGCGGCCAGCGCTTCCGGCGCTGGGGTCTTGGCCGCCTTGGCCGCCGTGGCCGGTAAATCGGTGCGGGCAGCGGTGCGCGCCGGGGCTGGCTCAAGCGCCGGCTGGGGCGCTTGAGCACCCTCACGCGCACCCTCACGCTCAGGCACAGGCGTGGGCGCGGTCGCCACCTTGACGCCGTCCATCGATGCCCCGGCCAGCGGCTCAGCCTCCCGGTCCAGGCTCAGTTGCCAGACCAGGCCGGCCGACAGCACGAGGGCCAGGGCCGAGCCGCCCAGCATCAGCCACGAGGGCCGGTTGGCTGGCGTGCTCGACATGCGCTGGCGGCGCTGATCGGCGCCCAGCGCCGCCACCTCGGCCAGCACGGCGGCGCGGCGGCGTTGGCGGCCGTCCGCATCGAGTTCGGCTTCGGTCTCTATCGCCTGGCGGTAGGCCCGCTCCAGCGGGCCCGGCAGGAGTTCTTCGCGTTCAGACATGCTGGGGCCTCCACGCTCTCAGATCGGCGCGCAGGGCGTCGCGGGCATAGCGCAGCCGGCTCTTGGCCGTCTCCAGGCCGACGCCGGTGATGCTCGCCACCTCGCCGAGGCTGAGGTCCATCTGCGCAAACAGCACAAAGGTCTCGCGCTGCGCCTCGGGCAATGCCTGAACGGCACGCAGCAGCTCGTCGGACAGCTGGCGGTTCTCCAGCACGCGCTCGGGCAGCCGCGACAGCGTGTCGGAGAAATCGGCCAGACTGAGGCCGAGATCGTCGGCGCGTTGCTCGGCCGAAGCCTTGTCGGCACGGTAGTGGTCCATGACCTTGTTGCGGGCGATGGTGAACAGCCAGGTGACGAAGCGCGCCTTGCCCTCGTCGAACAAGGCCGCGCTCTTGGCCACTGCCAGCCAGCACTCCTGGTGCAGGTCCTCGGCCAGGCTCGCGGCGTCGCGCCCCAGCAGCTTGCCGATGAAGCCGAAGACCTGGCGGTCGTGGCGGTCGTACAGCCGCGCGAAGGCGGGCTGGTCGCCGCCCAGATAGGCGGCGAGCAGCTGGGCATCGGTTGGCTGTGGCGACGGGGCTGGCATGAGCCGATGCTAGCGGCTTCAGCGCGCCGGGGGATCCGGCACATAGCCGTTGTCGTTCACCGGGAAGGGCCGGGGCCTGCTGGGCTGGATCTGCGCCCAGCGCGAGCGCACGATGCCGGCGGCGACCAGGCGCTCCATGCTGTCGTAATCGAGCTGGAGCACGCTTTGCGGGCGGCTGCTGGCGCGCTCAAAGCGGGTGTGGCTGGTGTACGAGGTTTCGCGCTCGCCATGGGCCGTGCCCAGCTTGGCCGCGGCCTCCTGGCGCGGCGCGGACTTCTCCTGCATCGCGGTGGCACCCGCTGCCGGCGCTACCGACGGCGCCGGCGCGGCGCGGTCACGCGCCTCGGCGTCCGATCTGAGCAGCGGCGGTGACTCGATCACCGGCGGCGGCACCGGCTTCTCACGAAACGCCGCCACGCCGATCACACCCACCTGGCCGGGCCGGCCGGTCTGCGCCGCGTAGGACTGGGTGATGGCCGCGAACTGGAAGGCCGCCACCTCGGCATCGCTCTTGCGCCAGCCGCGGATGTCATAGCTCTCAAACGGCGCCAGCACATAGCCGGTCTGCGCCCAGCCGGCCGTCTGGCCGGAGACGACGTTGATGCCATCGACCGACAGCACGGCCAGCACCCGGCCGCCGGTCAGATTGCGCAGCCGCAAGGCATAGCGGGCGCCGGGCCGGCCGGCGACGTATTGGCGCTGCTCCTTGGCATAGACGGGCAGCAGTTGGTCGGCATCGCGGTCGAAGACCTCCAGCGAAACCAGGTTTTCCTGGGCCAGCGCCGGAGCGCTGCAGCCGGCTAGCAGCAGGCCTGCAAGACCGAGGGCCGAGACAGTAAAGCGGCGGCGGCCCGGTTGAATCGATGAGGTGGTGGTGCGCATGATGACCCCGTTTGAGTGGCTGACCTGTGCTTGTACGCAGGCCGCGACAGAACGGGGTTAAACAATCCTCACTCCCCCCACAAATCCCTCATGGCTCGCGCGAAGTCGCCATTGATGCGCTCCTGCTGCTGATGTCGGCCGCCAGCCAGCACCTGCCGGCCGGCCACGAACACATCGCTGATCGCCTCGCCCTGCGTGGCGAACACCAGCGCATCGAGCAGATGGCTGACGGGCATGCCCAGCAGGCCGCTGTGCTGCGCGTCCAGCACCAGGAAGTCGGCACGGGCGCCCTCCAGCAGGCCCCAGCTGGCAAAGCCGGCCGGTGCGGCGCTGCCGGCACGCGAGGCTTCGAACAGGCGTGCGGCCGTCGAGGGTTCGCGGCCCGGTGCGGCGGCGACATTGCGCTGCCGCAGGCCCAGGCGCTGGCCATATTCCAGCCAGCGCAACTCCTCGACCCAGCCGCGGGTGACATGGCTGTCCGATCCCAGGCTGACCGGCACGCCGGCCTCCAGCCAGCCGCGCAGATCGCACAGGCCGTCACCGAGATTTCCCTCGGTGCCGGGGCAGATCACGACGCCGGCGCCGGCGGTGGCCACGGCCTCGATCTCCTCGGGCGTGCTGTGCGTGGCATGCACCAGCTGCCAGCGGGCATCGGGCGCGAAGGCATTGCACAGCCACTGCATAGGCCGCTGGCCGGTGGCGGCCAGGCAGTCACGCACCTCCTGTTGCTGCTCGCTGATGTGGATGTGGATGGGCACATCCGCATCGCCGACCAGGGCCTGCAGCGTGCGGATGTCCTCGGCATGAGCGGCGCGCAGCGAGTGCAGGGCCACGCCGGCATTCAGCAGCGGGCGACCGGCGGCATTGATGCGTTGGCTGGCCCGCCAGATCCAATGGGCATCGGTGGCGAAGCGGCGCTGGTCCTCGCGCAGGCCGGTCTGGGCAAAGCCGGCATGGGCATAGAGCACGGGCAGCATCGTCAGGCCCAGGCCCGCCTCGGCCGCGGCATCGGCCAGCGCCCAGCTGGTGGCCAGTTCGTCCGGATAGGCGCTGCCATCGGGCTGGTGCTGCAGATAGTGGAACTCACAGACCTGGGTGTAGCCGCCACGCAGCAGCTCCAGATAGAGCTGGGCGGCAATGGCGCGCAGCTGCTCGGGCGTGACGCGCAGCGCGCAGCCATACATCCGGTCCCGCCAGGACCAGAAGTCGTCGCTGGCGCTGTCGCGCCGCTCGGCCAGGCCGGCAAAGGCGCGCTGGAAGGCATGGCTGTGCGCATCGACCAGGCTGGGCAGGACGGGGCCTTGCAACTGCTGCGCCTGGGGAGGCTCATCGACGCCGGGCGTGAAGCTCAGCCAGCGGCCCTGGCCATCGACTTCCATCAGCACGCGGCGCTGCCACTGGCCTTCAATCCAGGCCAGCGGCGCCCAATAGGCGGTCGTAGCGCTCATGCGGCAGGCTTCCAGTTCTGCATCGTCTGCAGCAGGCGCTTCAGCAGCGGCTGCACGCGAGAAGCGATCGCGTCGTCATAGGCGTAAGGCGCCTGCTCCTGCATGTACGCGCTCCAGCACATCTCGAGCTGCACCGTGTGAATGCCCTGCTCCGGCTGGCCGTAGTGGCGCGTGATGTAGCCGCCCTTGAAGCGGCCGTTGACTATCGTGGTGTAGTCGCCCTGCCCGGCCAGCACGGCCGCCAGTTGCGCCGTCAGCCCCGCATCGCAGCTGCGGCCATCGGCCGTGCCCAGATTCAGGTCGGGCAGCTTGCCGTCGAACAGCCAGGGCAGCACGCTCTTGATGCTGTGCGCGTCGAACAGCACCACATGGCCATGGGCGGCGCGCAGCCGCTGCAACTCACCCTGCAGCGCCTGGTGGTAGGGCTGCCAGTAGCGCTCGCGGCGGCGCAGCTTTTCATCGGCATCGGGCGCTAGGCCATCCAGATACAGCAGATCACCGGTGAAGAAGCGCGTCGGGCACAGCTCGGTATTCGAGGCGCCGGGGTACATCGGTGTGTCCTCCGGCGGGCGGTTGAGGTCGATCACATAGCGCGAGTAGTTCGGCACGATCATGCTGGCGCCCAGCTCGGCAGCAAAGCCGTAGAGGCGCTCGAGGTGCCAGTCGTTGTCTTCGGTGGCCAGCGCGCGGGGTTGATAACGACCCTTCAGCTCGTCGGGGATCAAGGTTCCGACATGGGGCATGCTGACCAGCAGCGGCGCACTGCCGGGGTGGAGGGTGAATACGTCGCTCATGCGAGAGTTCCTTTCAGATCGGTCACCTGGCCGCCTCGCACCACCTGCAGCAGCGGATTGCGGCCAAAGAAGTAGGCCAGCTCGTTCGGGTGGGCAATGTCCCAGACGCAGAAATCGGCGCGAGCGCCGGCTTGCAGCACACCCACCTCGCCGGCCAGGCCCAGCGCCTGGGCGGCGTGCACCGTGACACCGCGCAGCGCCTCCTCGGGCGTCAGCCGGAACAGCGTGCAAGCCATGTTCAGCATCAACAGCAGCGACAAGGTCGGCGAGGTGCCGGGGTTGTGGTCGGTGGAAAGCGCCATAGCCACACCGGCCTCGCGCAGCGCGGCAATCGGGGGCAGCTTGGTTTCCCGCAAGAAATAGTAGGCGCCGGGCAAGAGCACGGCCACCGTGCCGCTGCGGGCCATCGCCGCCACGCCCTCGGGCGACAGATGCTCCAGATGGTCGCAGGACAGCGCACCGAACTCGCAGGCCAGTTGCGTGCCGCCCTGGTCGCTGAGCTGCTCGGCATGGAGCTTGACCGGCAGGCCAAGCGCGCGGGCCGCCTCGAACACCTGGCGCGTCTGTGCGGGCGTAAAACCTATGCCTTCGCAGAAGGCATCGACGGCATCGACCAGGCCTTGCGATTGCAGCGCCGGCATCCAGCCGCAGACGGCATCGACATAGTCCTGCTGCCGGCCCTCGAACTCGGGCGGCACGACATGGGCCCCCAGAAACGTGGTGCGCACCGTCACCGGCTGGGTCAGTTGCAGATGGCGCGCCACCTGCAGGCAGCGGCCCTCGGCCTCCAGGCTCAGGCCGTAGCCGGACTTGATCTCTATCGTCGTCACGCCTTCGGCCAGCAGGGGCTGCAGGCGCTTGAGCGCCAGGGCATACAGCTCGTCCTCGCTGGCAGCACGGGTGGCGGCGACGGTGGAACGGATGCCGCCGCCGGCGCGGGCAATGGCTTCGTAGCTGGCGCCCTGCAGCCGCAGCTCGAACTCGCGGGCACGCTGGCCGCCATAGACCAGATGGGTGTGGCAGTCGATCAGGCCCGGCGTGACGCAGGCGCCGCCCAGATCGGTGACGGTGCCGGTGGCCCGCTTCAGCTCCGGCGGCAGATCGGCCTCGGCACCGACCCAGACGATTCGCTCGTCTTCGGTCACCAGCGCGCCGGCCTCGATCCAACCCCAGGGTTGATCGCCGGCCATCGTCGCCAGGCGTGCATTGCGCCACAGGGTCGTCGTCATGCAGAAGTCTCCGTTGCGTTCAGGCTCAGCTGCATCCACCAGCCGCGTGCGGCCGGGTCGGCCAGTTCGGCCTGCCAGTTGGTGATCGTGCTGCTCCAGACCAGGCTCAGCGGCGGCACGTCAAGCCAGGCTCCGCCCGGCTCGCGCACATGACCACCGGCCTGCATGAACAGCCCCGTCCAGTCGGCCTGCGGCCAGCTCACGGCGGCTTCCTTGGCGGGCCAGACGTGCACCCGCGCAAGACTGCGCCTGACCATCAGATTGAAATCGCGCGTGGCGCCGCCGACCAACCGGCAATCGGTGGCCGATTCGCCGGCAAAGGCCTGCAGCGGGCTGTAACCGTTCAGCTCATGCTCGCTGCCATCGACGCTCAGCATCACGCCCTCGCCGGTGAGAACGGCAAAGAAGCGGTCAATGTCGGGGAAGGACGAGAACGGTCCGTCGGCCTCGATATCGGCCACGCTGACGCGCAGCGCCCAGGCCTCGGGCCGCGGCCAGGCCAGCAGCTCGCGCGTCCAGCCGCCGCCGTTCTTCCAGCGCGTGGCCTCGGTGTTTTGTGTTGAAACGATATGCAGGTTCATGGCTGAAACCGCCCTTCCAGAAAATAGCGCGAGCCCGGATGAACCAAGCGCACGGTGGTCACCGTCTGGCCGCGGCTGAAGGTGCGGCGCTTCACGACAAGGCAGGGGTCGCGTCGGCCGATTTCCAGCAGCGTGGCCTCCTCGGGCGTGGGCAGCAGGGCCTCGATCGTGTAGCGGGCCTCGCTCAGCGGCGCCACGTCCAGCAGGTAGTGGGTGGGCGTGGTCTGGGTGAAGTCCAGGCCCAGATAGTCGGGCGCACAGGCCGGATTGACCAGCCGGTCCTCGCACTGGATGGCGACGCTGTTCTCCAGGTGCACGATGATCGAATGGAACAGCGGCGCGCCGGCTTTCAGGCCAAACGCCGCCGCCTGCTCGGTGGTCGCCTTTATTCGCTCCAGCCGGTGCACGCGGGCCTCGTGCTGATGGCCGCGCTCGGCAATCTCGTCATGCAGATCGCGCACGGTCAGCGTCGAGGCGATGCGGTGCAGCTGTGCCACAAAGGTGCCCACCCCCTGCATGCGCTGCACCAGGCCGTCGGCCGTCAGCTCGCGCAGCGCGCGATTCACCGTCATGCGGCTGACCTGGAACTGCTCCACCAGCTCGGCCTCGGACGGCATCAGGTCGCCGGGCCGCCACAGCCCCGAACTGATGCCTTCGCGCAGGTGGTTTTTGACCTTCAGATACTGCGGCTCGGGGCCGGCAGAAGTTTTTTTCGGCATGGCCGGGATCGTACTTGACTGCACTTGTATAGACAAGTACATTCGCCTCCAATCCCCCCGGATTGCATCCGGGCTACGAAACCCGATCCATTCCCCGTAGCCCGGATGGAATCCGGGGCAATGAACGCAGATTCGTCACCGCCGCTTGTTCAGGAGCCCACCATGCCCGATATGTCCACCCCCAGCCATGCCCAGCCCCGCGTCGTTCGCGCTCCGACCGGCACCGCGCTGACCCGCAAGAACTGGCTCAGCGAAGCCGCCTTCCGCATGCTGCAGAACAACCTCGACCCTGAGGTGGCCGAGAACCCCGACGCGCTGGTGGTCTATGGCGGCATCGGCAAGGCTGCCCGCAACTGGGACTGCTTCGAGGCCATCCTGAAGGCACTGAAGAACCTCGAGGCCGATGAAACGCTGCTGGTTCAGTCCGGCAAGCCGGTGGGCGTGTTCCGCACCCATGCCGACGCCCCCCGCGTGCTGATTGCCAACTCCAATCTGGTGCCGCACTGGGCAACCTGGGAGCATTTCAATGAGCTGGACCGCAAGGGCCTGATGATGTACGGCCAGATGACGGCCGGCAGCTGGATCTATATCGGCTCGCAGGGCATCGTCCAGGGCACCTACGAAACCTTCGCCGAGGCCGGCCGCCAGCACTTTGGCGGCGACATGGTCGGCCGCTGGATCTTGACCGCCGGCCTGGGCGGCATGGGCGGCGCCCAGCCGCTGGCCGCCACCTTCGCCGGCGCCGTGTCGCTGAACATCGAGTGCCAGCAGTCGCGCATCGACTTCCGCCTGAAGACCCGCTATGTGGACGAGCAGGCCACCGATCTGGACGACGCGCTGGCCCGCATCGCCAAGTACACGGCCGAGAAGAAGGCCGTGTCGATCGCCCTGCTGGGCAATGCCGCCGAAATCCTGCCTGCACTGGCCGCCCGCTGCAAGGCCGGCACCGCGATCAAGCCCGATCTGGTGACCGACCAGACCTCGGCCCATGACCTGATCAACGGCTATCTGCCGGTGGGCTGGACCGTCGAGCAGTGGAAGGCCGCCGCGGCCGACGCCAGCCAGCATGCCAAGTTGACGGCCGCCGCCGCACAGGGCTGCGCCGTGCACGTGCAGGCGATGCTGGACTTCCAGTCCATGGGCATTGCCACCGTGGACTATGGCAACAACATCCGCCAGGTGGCACTTGACCAGGGCGTCAAGAACGCCTTCGACTTCCCTGGCTTCGTGCCCGCCTACATCCGCCCGCTGTTCTGCGAGGGCAAGGGTCCGTTCCGCTGGGTGGCGCTGTCGGGTGACCCCGAAGACATCTACAAGACCGACGCCAAGATCAAGGAGCTGTTCCCCCACCACGCCCATGTGCACCGCTGGCTGGACATGGCCAAGGAACGCATCAGCTTCCAGGGTCTGCCGGCGCGCATCTGCTGGCTGGGCCTGGGCGAGCGCCATATCGCCGGCCTGGCCTTCAACGAGATGGTCAAGAGCGGCGAGTTGAAGGCACCGATCGTGATCGGCCGCAACCATCTGGATAGCGGCTCCGTCGCCAGCCCGAACCGCGAGACCGAGGCTATGCGCGACGGCTCGGACGCCGTGTCCGACTGGCCGCTGCTCAACGCCTTGCTGAACACCGCCGGCGGCGCGACCTGGGTCAGCCTGCACCATGGCGGCGGCGTCGGCATGGGTTTCAGCCAGCACAGCGGCGTGGTCATCGTCTGCGACGGCACCGACGAAGCCGCCAAGCGCATTGGCCGCGTGCTCTGGAACGACCCCGGCACCGGCGTGATGCGCCATGCCGATGCCGGCTACGAGATAGCCGAGACCTGCGCCGCCGAACGCGGCCTGAACCTGCCGATGGTGAACCGTTGAACGAGACCAAGATGACCGAATTGCGAATCACCCCTGGCCATTTGACGCTCGATCAGCTGCGCGCCATCCGCGAAGGCGGCGTCCATTTGAAGCTCCATGCCAGCGCCGCCGAGATCATCCGCCGCAGCGCCGCCGTGGTGCAGGCCGCCGCTGCCGGTGACGCGCCGGTGTACGGCGTCAACACCGGCTTCGGCAAGCTGGCCTCCAAGCGCATCAGCAAGGAGGAACTGGCCACCCTGCAGTTCAACCTGATCCGCTCGCACAGCGTCGGCGTCGGTGCGCCGCTGCAGCCCGGCGTGGTGCGGCTGATGCTGGCCACCAAGGCCGCCTCGCTGGCCCGTGGCCACTCCGGCGTGCGCGAGGCCGTCGTGCAATGCCTGCTCGATGTGTTCAACGCCGGCCTGGTGCCCTATGTGCCGGCGCAGGGCTCGGTGGGCGCCTCGGGCGATCTGGCGCCGCTGTCGCACATGACCCTGGCTCTGCTGGGCGAAGGCGAAATGCTGGTCGAGGGCCAACGCAAGCCGGCGCTGGCCGAGCTGAAGAAGCACGGCATCGAGCCGCTGGTGCTGCAGGCCAAGGAAGGCCTGGCCCTGATCAACGGCACCCAGACCAGCACCGCGCTGGCACTGGAAGGCCTGCTGCGCTTTGTGGCGGTGTTTGCCGCGGCGATCGTCAGCGGCGCGCTGTCACTCGACGCCGCACGCGGCAGCGACGGCCCGTTCGACGACCGCATCCACCAGGTGCGCGGCCAACCCGGCCAGATCGAGGCCGCGCGGGCCTACCGCCAGATCCTCGCCGGCAGCGCCATCCGCGAGTCGCACAAGGAAGGCGACGAGCGCGTGCAAGACCCCTACTGCCTGCGCTGCCAGCCCCAGGTGATGGGTGCCTGCCTCGACCAGTCCCGCTATGTGCGCGACGTGCTGCTGCGCGAGGCCAATGCGGTGACCGACAACCCGCTGGTCTTCGCCAATGCGGACGGCACCAGCTATATGGTCTCCGGTGGCAACTTCCACGCCGAGCCGGTGGCCTTGGCCGCCGACGCGCTGGCCTGCGCCATCGCCGAGGTGGGCGCGATTGCCGAGCGCCGCATCGCGATGCTGATCGACGCCTCGGTGTCGCGCCTGCCGCCCTTCCTGACCTCCAACGCCGGCCTGAACTCGGGCTTCATGATCGCCCACGTCACCGCCGCGGCCCTGGCCAGCGAGAACAAGTCACTGGCCCACCCGGCCAGTGTCGACAGTCTGCCCACCTCGGCCAATCAGGAAGACCATGTGTCGATGGCCACTTTTGGTGCACGGCGCCTGGGCCCCATGCTGGACAACACCTCGCACATCATCGGCATCGAGCTCTTGGCAGCCGCGCAGGGCATCGAGTTCCTGCGCCCTTTGCAGAGTTCGGAAGCGCTGGAGCAGGTGCATGCCTTGGTGCGCAAGACCTGCCCCCCGATGCCGACCGATCACTATCTGGCCCCGAGCATCGAGGCCGCCACCGAATTGGTGGGCAGTGCCGAGCTGGCACAGATCGTGCAAGATGTCGGCAGCCTGGTTGTGCTGCCTTGATCCAGAGAAGCCGGCGCCATGCCGGCTCTTTTTTTGTCGGTTCAGGCCCTGTGCGTTTCCCCTCAATCGACAAAAGCCGCGCCATGCCCAATCATTGCCCGCCCACCTACCCCAGGAGAATCCATCCATGAAGAAGCTGATCACCGCCCTCGCCGCCGCCACGCTGTGCTGCACTGTCGCCCAGGCCCAGGAGACCAAGCTCGCCGTCGGCATCTCCGGCTGGACCGGCTTTGCCCCGCTGACCCTGGCTCGCGAAGCCGGCATCTTCAAGAAGAACGGGCTGGACGTGTCCATCAAGAAGATTCCGCAAAAGGACCGCCACCTGGCCATCGCCTCCGGTGACGTGCAATGCGCGGCCACCACGGTCGAAACCTGGGTGGTCTGGAACGCCAATGGCGTGGCCACGACGCAGATCTTCCAGCTCGACAAGAGCTATGGCGCCGACGGCATGATCGTCAAGCCCTCGATCGCCAAGATCAGCGACCTCAAGGGCAAGACCGTGGCCGCCAGCGCCCCCGGCACCGCCCCCTACTTCGGCCTGGCCTGGATGCTGAAGAAGAACGGTCTGTCGATCAAGGACGTCAAGGTGGTCAATCTGGAGCCGCAGGCCGCCGCCAATGCCTTCCTGGCCGGCACCGCCGATGTGGACGCGGGCATGACCTACGAGCCCTATCTGAGCGGCGTGCGCGCCAAGCCCGAGATGGGCAAGATCATTGCCACCACCCTGGACTACCCGATGGTGATGGACACCTTCGGCTGCACGCCCAAATTCCTGGCCGAGAACCCCAAGGCCGCCAAGGCCCTGGCCGACAGCTATTTCGAGGCGCTGGAGATGATCCAGAAAGAGCCCAAGAAGAGCTTCGAGATCATGGGCGCCGACGTCAAGCAGACCGGCGAGGCCTTCGAGAAGAGCCAGGCCTATCTGCGCTGGCAGGACCGTGCGGCGAACCAGAAGTTCTTCGCCGGCGAGCATGCGCAGTTCAGCAAGGAGGCGGCCGATCTGCTGCTCGAGGTGGGCATCATCAAGGCCATTCCGGACCTGTCCAAGCTGGCGGATACGCGTTTTATCAGGTAAGTCGGGTTCCTTACCCCGGATTGCATCCGGGCTACAAGTCCCCCCTGTAGCCCGGATGAAATCCGGGGGCGACATTCCACGATTCCCTGATTGCATCCCCGATGAAACCTCTGCACCCCGTCTCGCCCCAGGCCCGCATGCTGCTGGGCATTGCCTTCTTCGTCCTGTTCACCGCTGTCTGGGCCGCGGTGACGATGGGCGGCTATGTCAGCAAGACCTTTCTGGCCGACCCGATCAGCATGCTCAAGTCGGGCTGGGTGTTGCTGACGCAGATGGGCTTTGCCTTCGACATCGGCATGACCGTCTGGCGGGTGCTCGGCGGCTTCATCATCGCCGCCCTGCTGGCCCTGCCGCTGGGCGTGCTGATGGGCGCCTACAAACCCATCGAGGCCTTTTTCGAGCCCTTTGTCTCGTTCGCGCGCTACCTGCCGGCCTCGGCCTTCATTCCGCTGCTGATGCTGTGGGTGGGCATTGGCGAGACGCAGAAGCTGGCGGTGATCTTCATCGGCTCCTTCTTCCAGCTGGTGCTGATGATTGCCGTGACCGTGGGCAATACGCGGCGCGATCTGGTCGAGGCGGCCTACACCCTGGGCTGTTCGCACACCGGCCTGCTCAAACGCGTGCTGCTGCCCGGCGCCGCGCCCGAGATCGCCGAGATCCTGCGCATGGTGCTGGGCTGGGCCTGGACCTATGTGATCGTCGCCGAGCTGATCGGCGCCTCCAGCGGCATCGGCCACATGATCACCGACAGCCAGGCGCTGCTGGCCACCGACCAGATCATCTTCGGCATCATCGTCATCGGGCTGATCGGACTGGTCAGCGACTACGCCTTCAAGGCCGCGAATCGCGCGCTGTTTCCCTGGGCTCAGTTGGGAAGATGAATTCCATGAACATACTTTCCGTACGCGGCGTCTCCCGCACCTTCCACACGCCCACCCAGGGCAACACCGTCGCCTTGCAGGCCACCGATCTGGACGTGGCAGAGAACGACTTCGTCACCATCCTCGGCCCCTCGGGCTGCGGAAAATCGACACTTTTGCGTATCGTCGCCGGCCTGGACGAACCCAGCGGGGGCCAGGTCTTGTTGGACGGCAAGCCGGTCACCGCTCCGGGCGCCGACCGCGGCATGGTGTTCCAGAGCTACACCCTGTTCCCCTGGCTGACGGTGCTGGACAACGTCTGCTTCGGCCTGCGCGAGCGGGGCATGGCACGCCCGCAGCAGATCGAACTGGCCCAGGGCTTTCTGGCCAAGGTCGGGCTGCAGAAGTTCGCCAACCACTTCCCGAAGCAGCTGTCGGGCGGCATGCAGCAGCGCACGGCGCTGGCCCGGGCGCTGGCCAACCAGCCGCGCATGCTGCTGATGGACGAGCCCTTCGGCGCGCTGGACCACCAGACCCGCGAGCTGATGCAGGAGCTGCTGCTCGGCATCTGGGAGAGTGAGCGCAAGACCGTGCTGTTCGTCACCCACGACATCGACGAGGCCATCTTCATGGGCTCGCGGGTGGTGGTGATGAGCGCCCGGCCCGGCCGCATCAAGAGCGATCTGGCCGTGCCCTTCGAGCACCCCCGCCACTACTCGATCAAGACCCAGCCGGCCTTTGGCCAGCTCAAGGGCGAACTGACGGAACAGCTGCGCACCGAGGTACTGGCGGCCGCGGCCGCCTGAGCAAATCAGCAAAAATCCACATTGCCGAGCAAACTGCCACATCCTGCGGGTGTGGCAGCGTCGGCCGTGGCGCATTACCGGCTTCCCAGCGGCGACAATCGCATCAAAACCGCCCCATGCCGGAGAGATTTGTTGCTGATGCGCACCCTGATCGCCTTGATGCTGAGTTTGTGCAGCCCGTTGTGCCTGGCTTTCAGCGTGGTCTTCATCAACCCGGGCCGGTCCGACGAGGCCTACTGGGTGGCCGCCGGCCAGGCCATGCAGGCGGCGGCGGACAGCCTGCAGATCGGCTTCGAGCAGCGCTTCGCCGAGCGCGACCCGCTGCGCGTGCAGCAGATCGCCCGCGAGATCGTCGCCCGCCCGGCAACCCAGCGGCCCGACTATGTGGTGGCCACCAACGACAAGCGCACCCTGGTGCAGGTCGCACAGCTGCTGGACAGCGCCGGCATCAAGAGCTTTGCCGCCTTCAGCGGTTTGCAGGACGACGAGCGCAGCCAGGTTGGCGCGCCCCGGCAGCAGATCAGCCGCTTGCTGGGCAGCTTGGAGCCCAATGCCGAGGAGGCCGGTTATCTGACCGCCAGGGCCCTGATCATCCAGGGCCTGCAAGACAAGTTGCAGGGCACAGACGGACGGCTGCACCTGCTGGCCATCGGCGGAGACAAATCCACGCCCGTGTCGGTGCTGCGCAACCAGGGCATGCAGCGCGCGATTGCCGAACAGGCAGGCAAGGTGCGGCTGGAACAGATCGTTTTCGCCGACTGGCGCCGGGACAAGGCCGCCGAACAGACCGCGTGGCTGCTGGCCCGCTACCCGCAGGCCAGGCTGCTGTGGGCGGGCAGCGACCAGATGGCCTTTGGCGCCATGGAGGCCGCGCAGCAGGTCGGCCGTGTGCCGGGGCGTGACATGCTGTTTTCGGCCATCAACACCTCGCCCGAGGCGATGCAGGCACGCATCAGCGGCCGTCTGTCCAGTCTGGCCGGCGGCCACTTCATGACCGGCGCCTGGGCCCTGGTGATGCTGTACGACCATCACCACGGCCGCGATTTTGCCGAAGAAGGCATTGAACTGGACCGGCCGATGTTCACCGTGTTCGACCGGGCCGCAGCCGAGCGCTATCTGCAACGCTTCGGCGACGGCATCAGCGGCATCGACTTCCGACCCTTCAGCAAGGTGCTCAATCCCAGGCTCAAGCGCTATGACTTCAGCTTCGGCCAGGTCATGCGATGACGTCGCGGGAGCCCCTGTTCCGCTCGCTGGCGCAGGCCTTGACGCGCCGCATGGTGGTCCTGGGTCTGCTGTGCGCGTTGATCGCGGCCGCCCTGCAGATGGCCTGGGTCTATCACCAGGAGCAGCGCGCCTTTGACGACCAGGTCAAGCGCGTCACCCAGACCCATCTGCTGCTGCTCTCGTCCAGTCTGTGGGACATCGAGCCCCGGCAGGTGCAAAACCTGCTGGACAGCATTGCCGCCACCGCCCAGGTGAACTATGTGCTGCTGGAAGTCAGCACCGGCCAGCGCTTTCAGGCCGGCTCCTCGCTGGCCCATGACGACGAGCCGGTGCACCCTGGTGTCACCCTCAACGTGCCCAGCCCCGGCGAACGGGGCCAGAGCCTGGGCCGCCTGCACATCGACTTCAACCAGGACTACCTGCGCTGGCAACTGGCCCGCGCGGCCCTGCAGGTGGGCTTGATCTCGGGCCTGCTGACACTGGTGCTGGGCGTGGCCAACAATCTGATGGTGCGCCGCCTGCTGCTCAAGCCGATGGGCCAGATCGCCACCTTTGCGCTCGCGCTGGCCCCCGGGAAGCTGCCGCCCGAGCTGCAGCTGCAGCGCCCCGCACGCGATCACCGCGATGAGATCGATCTGGTGGCCGACGGCTTTCTGACCCTGCAAAAGGAGATCGCACACTACGTGGACGAGCGCACCCGCCACGTCGCGGCACTGGCGCGACAGGCGGCCGAGCTGGACCAGGCCTTCCGCCAGCGCACCGCCGAGCTTCAGGCGGTGACCCGCTACCTGGAGGTACTGTCGCTGAGCTCCAACCGCTTCATGAACGTCTCACTGGAGGCCTATGCGGAGCTGATGCGCAATACCCTCAGCGAGATGGTGGAGCACATTCCCCGCTGCGATCTGGCCGTTGCCGAGCAACTCGACAGCGCCTCGCCGCTGCTGTGGCGCTATGTGCACCAGGCCCCCGGCCACGGCACGACGGTGCTGGTCGAGGGTCATGAGCTGCCCCCGGGGCTGATCGGCGAACTGGCGCCGGGCTGGACCCATCGCCGCATCCGCGGGCTGGACGAGGCCACCCCGGCCCAGGCCCTGGCCATGCAGCGCCACGGTGCCCGCGCCATGGCCTGGTGCGCCTACCGTGGGGCCGACAGCACGCGCGTCATGGTGGCCCTGTCGGGTCAGCCGCAGCGCTGGGCCGAACTGAATGACAAGCTCACCCAGATGGCCGCCGACATGCTGTTCAACTCGATGCGCCGCCGTCGCGACCAGCTGACGATGGAGCATCTGCACCGCGAGTTGCAGCATCTGTCGCACACCGACCCGCTGACCGGCCTGGCCAACCGCAGGCACTTCGACCAGGTCAAGCTCGAAGAGACACGCCGCGCGCTGCGCAACGGCCAGCCGCTGGCCGTGGTCAGCATCGATCTGGACCATTTCAAGGCCTACAACGACAGCTATGGCCATGCCCAGGGCGACGCCTGCCTGGTCACCATGGCCCAGCTGATGCGCGACACCTTCCACCGCGCAGGCGAGCTGCCCGCCCGCCTGGGTGGCGAGGAGTTCAGCGTGCTGCTGCCCGGCCAGTCCCTGGCCATGGCCGCAGCGCATGCCGAACGGCTGCGCGCCCGCGTGATCGAGTTGGCCCTGCCGCACCGTGACTCGCCGCTGGGCGTCGTCAGTGTCAGCATCGGGCTGGCCTGCCTGGCCGTCGAACCCGCGGCGCCCGAGCAGTCGGCCGAGGAGCAGATCGCCGCGGTGCTCGAAGCGGCCGACCGCGCGTTGTACGAGGCCAAGCGGGCCGGGCGCAATCGGGTGCAGATCGGGTAGTTGTCCCCGGATTGCATCCGGGCTACGGATGCGCACGTAGCCCGGATGCAATCCGGGACCACAGACGTGCAGGTAGCCCGGATGGCTGCGACGCGACCGAGGTGAGCACCTGCGTGCTCACTGACGCGCGTCACAGCGCCTTGCTCCTGCAAGGGCAAGGCAATCCGGGGCCTCAATACTTCCCCGTAGCCCCCGCCACCCGCAAATACACATACGCCACCCAGGCCACCAGCCCGCGCCTGAGCACCCCGCGCCAACCGGGCAGATGCCGGTGCTTGGCATCCACCTCCAGCGACACCGCCAGCGCATCATCGAACTCATCGCGCAGCCGGCGGGCAAAGCCCGGGTCCTGCACGATCACATTGGCTTCGAGATTGAGCAGCAGCGACAGCGGGTCGATATTGGAGCTGCCCACCGTGGCCCAGTCGTCGTCGACCACGGCGATCTTGGCGTGCAGAAAGGCCGGCGTGTACTCGTAGATGCGCACGCCGTGGCGCAGCAGCTCCTCGTACAGCACGCTGGCGGCCATGCCGGCAATGCGGTAGTCCACCTTGCCCTGCAGCAGCAGGCGCACCTGCACGCCGCGCCGGGCGGAGTCGCGCAGTGCATTGCGGAAGGCGTGGCCGGGATAGAAATAGGGCGTGATCAGGTCCACCCGATGCCGGGCCGAGCGAATCGCGTGCACGTATGCATGCTCGATGGTGCGGCGGCGGCGCAGATTGTCGCGCAGCACAAAGGCGGCGCGCATCGGCGGCAGCCAGGCGTCGGGGGTCAGGTCTGACTTGCCACCGGGCATGCGCAGACGTTTCAGCAGGCGGCGCGCACGGCGTATCGGTGCCGGGCTGCGCACCATGGCGATCATTTCCTCGGTGAAGTCGCGGCCCAGCCAGGCCCGCGTCCAGACCGCGCGGCAGGCCTGCTCGATGGCCTGCACCGCGGCACCGCGCAGGACCACAGCAAAATCCAGCCGTGCCTGATCGCAGATGCCGTGGTTCAGGTCGTTGCGGTCGTCAATGATGTTGATGCCGCCGACGAAACCGACCTCTCCATCGACCACGCACATCTTCTGATGCAGGCGGCGCAGCTGCCCCGGCTGCAGCCAGCGCCACCAGCGATCGATGGGCCGGAACACGGCCAGCGCCGCACCGCTGCCTTCGAGCTGCTCGGTCAACCAGGCCAGGCTCTGCTTGGAGCCGAAGCCATTGACGACGAGGCGCACGCGCACGCCGCGCTGCGCCGCCGCACGCAAGGCCTGGGCAAGCTGGTGGCCGGCAATGTCGTTATGGAAGATGTAGGTGGCCAGCCAGACCTCATGGCGCGCACCGGCAATGGCCGCGATCTGCGCCGGGAACAGCTGGTCGCCACCGCGCAGCAGCTGCACGTCGTTGCCGCCGGTGAAGTCGGGGCCCGAGGGGCTGGGCCACAAGGGCTGAGGGTCGGGCTGGGGTTTGGGCTGGGGCATATCGCCCGGCCTCGTTCCTTGCCCCGGCACCGCAGCCAATTAAGCCAGCTCCAGCTCGGCCACCAACGGCAGGTGGTCGGACATGCGCGCCCAGGCCGGGCCGCGCGGCACATGCATGCCCACGCACTGCATGCCGCGCATATAGATACGGTCCAGCGAAAACAGCGGCACCCGCGACGGGAAGGTGGCGATACGCCGCCCACCCGGTGGTTGGGCACGCTCCAGCCCGGCCTCGCGCATGGGCTCATCCAGGCGTTCGCCCCAGTCATTGAAGTCGCCCGCGATCAGCAGCAAGGCGTCCGGCGGTATCTCGCGTTCGATGTACTCGGCCAGCGACTTGGTCTGCCGCACGCGGCTGCCGTGCATCAGACCCAGATGGGCCACCACCGCATGAACCTGATGCTCCTGCCAGTTGACCACCACATGCAGCAGGCCGCGCTGCTCGAAGCGGTGGTCGGACACATCGTGGTGGCCGATATCGCCCAGCGGCCAGCGCGACAGCAGCGCATTGCCGTGCTCGCCGTGGCGTGTCACCGCATTGGTGCGGTAGGCCGCCTCATAGCCTTCGGGTGCCAGAAAGTCGGCCTGGCCCTGGTCAGGCCACCCCTGCAGGGTGCGCTTGAACTCGCGCGCCTCCTGGTGATGGAAGTGCCGCACCTCCTGCAGGAACACCAGGTCGGCGTCCAGCGCCTCGATGCCCAGGCCCAGGTTGTGGATCTCCAGCCGTTTGCCCGGCCCGACCCCGCGCACCCCCTTGTGGATGTTGTAGGTGGCCACGCGCAGGCGATGGCCCAGCTGGGTGCTGGCGTGATGATGGGCATGCGTCGAGTGGCGGAAGGCGTGCGGCATGGTGATGATGCTCAGATGCAGCCGCGGGCGCTGCCCAGGCCACGCAGAAACGAACGCCGCGCCGCGCCGGCGGCGATCGCCGCCGCCACGTCCTTGGAATAGCGCTCGGCGCCGGTCAGCTTGCGCACCCAGCTGCGAAACGGCACGATGCTCTCGGCGGTGTTGCGCACCGCACCCACCGCGGCGTCACCCATCAGTTCGCCACCGCGCTCGACCAGGCCGGGATTCGAGGCCGTGACGGGTGCATCCAGGTCCGGGCCCAGCACCTCGTCCAGGCCCCGCAGTTCGGCAGCCAGCGCCGCGCAGCTCAGGTCGACCGGCTGCCAGTAGAGGCGCTGGCGCGCGTCGATCAAGGCCTGGGGGATCGGTGCCTGCACCAGATTGAAATCATTCAGCGGCGCGGAGGCGGCATCGGTAAAGCGCGAGGTCTTCGGCACGGCACAGGCCGACAGCGCAAGGGCCATGACAAACACAAGGGGACGGCTCATGCGGGCAAGCATAGCAGCGATGGGCTCCGCCCAAGCCAGTGTCAGGGGCTGGCAAAACTCGGCAATTGCAGCACCGCCTCGGCGTTGGACGGCGAGAAGCAGCGGTCCGCAGCCTCGCGCCAGGGCAGCCACTGAAACGCGAGGTGCTCGCGCGGCGCCAAGGTCACAGCGCGGGCCTCGGGCACGCACAGGCCGAACACATGCTCGGTGTTGCGTGTCACACCCGGCGCATAGCGGTGGCGCCACTGTGGGTAGATCTCGTAGAGGTTGCTGAGCCGCCAGTCGAGCAGCGCGCCGTCAGTGATGCCGGTTTCCTCTTGCACCTCGCGGCGGGCGGTCAGCGCCAGCGGCTCATCGGGCGTGTCTTTGGAGCCGGTCACGCTCTGCCAGTAGCCGGGGTGGTCGGCGCGCTCGAGCAGCAGCACCTGCAGGTCGGGTGTGTGGATGACCACCAGCACCGATTCGGGGATTTTGTAGGGGCGCGGCGGGTTCATGGGCGAAGAGGATATCAATCCGTCGATGGCCCCGGATTTCATCCGGGCTACGGGGAACTGGTAGCCCGGATGCAATCCGGGTCAGTGCAACCGCAGCCTGCGCGCGATCGCCTCGGCCTGCGCGGCCAGTTGCTCGCCGTCGCGCAGATCGGTGATCCGTCGCGCCGCATCGGCCAAGTTGGCCAGGTCGGCAATGGCCAGGTCAAGTGCGGCGTTGGTCGACTGCCCGGCCACGGGCAATGTGTCGAAGCGCGCCAGCTCCTCCAGCCGCGCCGGCAACTGCCCCTGGTTCAGCGTGGCCTCCAGGCGCTGGCGCTGCTGCTGGTGGTGCCAGCTGGGGCCCAGCTCGCCATGCTCGCGCATCAGCTCGGCCAGGCGGCCATGGGCCGAGGCCTGCAAGTCGCGTGACTGCAGCGCCTCGGCCAGGGCCAGGGCTTGCCCCGCCCAGCCCAGCGCCGCGTCGGCCGATTGCAACTCGCTCAGCAACAAGGCCACCTGGGCCTGCAGCCAGCGGTAGCCGCTGCGTTGGGCCAGGTCCAGCGCCTGCCGGGCGAGGGCCAGGGCCTGCGCCGCCTCCCCGCTGTCGCGGGCGCCGCGGGCGCTGTGCCAGATCGCCTCGGCCTGGTAGTCGCGGTGGCCGGCATCGCGGGCCATGGTCAAGGCTTCCTGCAGCATCGGCTGCGCGGCCTGCGGACCCTGCGTGACGCGCAGCGACACCGCGCGGTTCAGCGCGATCTTGGCGCGCAGATAGGCGTCGCTGGCCAGGCCCGGGTAGTGGCGCTCGGCCTGCTCAAGCACACGACCACCGCGAGCCCAGTCGCCGAAGGCATAGCAGAGATGTGCCAGGCCGATGCGGGCCAGGCAGGCGCTGCGTGAGTCGTCCGCCGCCCAGTCCAGGGTCTGGCTCCAGGCATTGCAGGCCTGGGCATAGTCGCCGCGCTGGTAGTGCAGCCGGCCCTGGGCCTCGGCCAGTTCGGCGGCCTCGGCCAGGGCCGAACTCTGCCGCGCCGCGGCGAGCGCCGCCTGCAGCTCGTCCTGCAACTCCGCGGCACGGCCCCAGCGCTCCAGCACGAAGAAGGCGCCCAGCAGTGCGGCCCGCGCCAGAGCCGGGTCCTGCGCCCGCATCAGCCGCTGCAAGCGCGGCAAGGCCAGCCCGGGGTGGCGCATCACGACCCGCTCCCAGCGGAGCTTGTCGGTGTGGCGGCCCGGGCTAGGCATGCCGCTCAAGTCAGGCTGCAGTGGCGCCGCTGTTGCGCAGACGGATGTGCAGCTCGCGCAGCTGCTTTTCGTCCACGTTCGATGGTGCACCGGTCAGCAGGCACTGCGCACGCTGGGTCTTCGGGAAGGCGATCACGTCGCGCAGCGATTCAGCGCCCGTCATCAGCATCACGAAGCGGTCCAGGCCGATGGCGATGCCGCCGTGCGGGGGCGCACCGTACTGCAGCGCGTCGAGCAGGAAGCCGAACTTCAGCTGCGCCTCCTCGGCGTCGATCTTCAGCGCACGGAACACCTTGCTCTGCACCTCTTCGCGGTGAATACGCACCGATCCGCCACCCAGCTCGATGCCGTTCAACACCACGTCATAGGCCTTGGAGATGCAGCGGCCCGGATCGGTCTCGAGCCAGTCTTCGTGGCCGTCCTTCGGTGCCGTGAACGGGTGGTGGACCGCGTTCCAGCGGTCGCCGTCTTCGTCGTACTCGAACATCGGGAAGTCGGTCACCCACAGAGGCTCCCACTCGCCCTGCACCAGGCCGCGGGCCTTGCCGAACTCGCTGTGGCCGACCTTGACGCGCAGCGCACCGATGGCGTCGTTGACCACCTTGGCCTTGTCGGCACCGAAGAAGATCAGGTCGCCGGTCTGTGCGCCGGTGCGCTTCAGGATCTCGGCAATCGCTGCGTCATGCAGGTTCTTGACGATGGGCGACTGCAGCCCTTCACGGCCCTTGGCCAGGTCATTGACCTTGATCCAGGCCAGGCCCTTGGCACCGTAGATCTTGACGAACTCGGTATAGCCGTCGATCTCGCCACGGCTCATCTCGCCGCCGCCGGGAACGCGCAGCGCCACAACGCGGCCGTCCTTGCTCGTGGCCGGGGTCGAGAAGACCTTGAAGTCCACATCACCCATCACATCGGTCAGCTCGGTGAACTCGAGCTTGACGCGCAGGTCGGGCTTGTCCGAGCCGTACAAGCGCATCGCGTCGGCATAGAGCATGGTCGGGAAGGCGGGCAGCTTGACGCCGATCGCATGCTCGAAGGTCGAGCGGATCATGCCCTCGAACATGGTGCGGATCTCTTCCTCGGTCAGGAAGGAGGTCTCGATGTCGATCTGCGTGAACTCGGGCTGGCGGTCGGCGCGCAGGTCTTCGTCGCGGAAGCACTTGGTGATCTGGTAGTAGCGGTCGAAGCCGGCGATCATCAGCAGCTGCTTGAACAGCTGGGGGCTTTGGGGCAGCGCGAAGAACATGCCGTCATGCACGCGGCTGGGCACGAGGTAGTCACGCGCGCCCTCGGGCGTGCTCTTGGTCACCATCGGCGTTTCGATGTCGATGAAGCCGTTGGCGTCGAGGAACTTGCGCACCTCCATGGCCACGCGGTAGCGCAGCATCATGTTGCGCTGCATGTAGGGGCGGCGCAGGTCCAGCACGCGGTGCGTCAGGCGCGTGGTTTCCGACAGGTTCTCGTCGTCCAGCGGGAACGGGGGCGTGACGCTGGCGTTCAGCACTTCCAGCTCATGGCACAGCACCTCAACCTTGCCGCTGGTGAGGTTGGCGTTTTCGGTGCCGGCCGGGCGCGCACGCACCTTGCCAACGATCTTCAGGCAGAACTCGTTGCGCACGTCTTCCGCCACCTTGAACATCTCGGCGCGGTCGGGGTCGCAGACGACCTGCACCATGCCTTCGCGGTCGCGCAGGTCGATGAAGATCACGCCGCCATGGTCGCGGCGGCGGTGGGCCCAGCCCATCAAGGTCACGGTTTGGTCCATCAGCTTCTCGCTGACCAGGCCTGCATAAGTGGTTCTCATCAAACTTCTCCGTAATCGGTTCGGGGGCAGCGCTCGGCAACGGCCGCGGGCACTGCAATCAAAAAAGTGGAATCAGGGCGCTGGCGGGCTGGAGGACTGACCTTCAGCCTTCAGGGTTGAGCACTTGCCGGGGCGCTCAACCCGGCTGATTTCGGCCGGCCTCGGGGGCCAGGGCCAGGTGCTCCTCGACCGGCGCCACCACGCCCATCGAGATGATGTGCTTGAGCGCCGCGTCGACACTCATGCGTAGCGGAATGACCTCATCGCGCGCCACCATCAGGAAGAAGCCCGAGGTCGGGTTCGGCGTGGTCGGCACATAGAGGCTGACATGCTCGGTCTGCAGGTGCTGGGCCACCTCGCCCGTGGGCTTGCCGGTGACAAACGCAATCGTCCAGGAGCCGTGGCGCGGGTACTGCACCAGCACCGCTTCGCGAAACGCGTTGCCGCTGCTCGAAAACAGCGTGTCCGAGACCTGCTTCACCGAGCTGTAGATCGACTTGACGATGGGCGTGTTCGACAGGATGCGGTCCTGCTGGCGGAACCACCACTGGCCGAAGATATTGGCCACGAACATGCCGGTCAGCAGCAGCGCGCTGACCAGCACCAGCACGCCCAGGCCCGGAATCGAGCGCAGGCTCTCGACATTGGCATGCAGCGACCCCGGCAGCAGGGTCTGCGTGGCCGTCAGCAGCCAGGCAAACACACCGTCGATCAGGCCCAGCACCCACAGCAGCACCCAGATGGTGATGGCCAGGGGCAGCCAGACGAGCAGGCCGGTGATGATGTATTTCTTCACGAAGATCCTTAGGCGCGCGGCGCTGGCTCAGACGCTGGAAGCGGGGGCAGGCGGCGGCGGCGCAGCGGGTGCGGCGCTGCTGTCGGCGGCGGGCTTGGCCTCTGCGGGCTTGCCGTCAGCTGCAGGGGCAGCGGCCGGAGCGGCGCCGCCCTTGAAGTCGGTCGCATACCAGCCCGAGCCCTTGAGCTGGAAGCCGGCGGCAGTGACCTGTTTCTGGAACGACTCGGCGCCGCAGGCCGGGCAGGTGGTGAGCTGCGGATCGGAGATCTTTTGCAACACGTCTTTGGCGTGGCCACAGGCCGCGCAACGGTAGGCATAGATCGGCATGTCTAAACCCTTGATTTAAAACGCGAAATTATAGCGGCTCACGATTTGTGGCCGGCCATCGGGACCCGGATTGCATCCGGGCTACAAATTCACCGCAGCCCGGATGCAATCCGGCGGTAGTAGACGATCAATGCGTCACACCCTGCAACTTGTGGTGTGAACCGTGGTGGTTCTTCAAGGCCTGCGGGCCCAGGGAGCCAATCAACATGCCCACCACCGCCATCAGCACACCCACCAACTGGGCCGGGAAGGCCTCGCCCGCCGGGGTGAGCATGAAGGTCAACCATGACACGATGCCCAGCACGATGGAGAAGATCGCCCCTTGCGTGGTGGCGCGCTGCCAGTACAGGCCGAACACCAGCGGCACGAAGGCGCCGACCAGGGTCACCTGGTAGGCACCCGACACCATGTCATAGATCGAGGTGCCCTGCAGCGCGATCGCATAGCCGCAGACCAGGCAGCTGAAGACCAGCACGGCGATGCGCATCGTGCGCAGCTCCTGCTGGTCGCTGATGCGGGGGCGGAACTGGCGCCAGATGTTCTCGACGAAGGTCACCGAGGGCGCCAGCATCGTGGCCGAGGCGGTGGACTTCAGCGCCGACAGCAGCGCACCAAAGAAGATCACCTGCATCACGAAGGGCATGCGCTCCATCACCAGCGTGGGCAACACCTTCTGCGGATCGTCCTTGAGCAGCTCGCCGGTCTGCTCCGGCATGATGATCAGCGCGCTGACGATCAGGAACATCGGCACGAAGGCGAACAGGATGTAGGCCACACCGCCGATCACCGGGCCCTTGGTGGCGGCCTGCACATTCTTGGCCGACATCACGCGCTGGAACACGTCCTGCTGCGGAATCGAGCCCAGCATCATGGTGATGGCCGCGGCGATGAAGAACACGATGTCGTGGAAGCTCGGCTCCGGGAAGAAACGGAACAGATCCTTGCTGGTGGCCAGGGCAATCACCTTTTCGGCGCCACCGGCCATATTGCCGGCGAACACGGCGGGTATCGTCAGCCCGACCACCAGGATGATCATCTGGATGAAGTCGGTCACCGCCACCGACCACATGCCGCCAAACAGCGTGTAGGCCAGGATGGACACCGTACCGATGATCATGCCCATGGGCACGCTGATGGCGCCGGCCGACAGCAGATTGAACACCAGGCCCAGCGCCGCCACCTGCGCCGCCACCCAGCCCAGATAGCTCAGGATGATGATCAGCGAGCAGGCCACCTCGACCACGCGGCCATAGCGCTCGCGGTAGTAGTCGCTGATCGTCAGCAGGCTCATCTTGTAGAGCTTGGCAGCGAAGAACACGCCGACCAGGATCAGGCAGGTGCCGGCACCGAACGGGTCTTCGATCACGCCGTTCAGGCCCGAGTTGATGAATTTGGCGGGAATGCCCATCACCGTCTCGGCCCCGAACCAGGTGGCGAAGGTGGTGGTGATGATCATCACCAGCGGCAGATTGCGCCCGGCAATGGCGAAGTCGGCCGTGTTTTTCACGCGCTTGGCCGCCCACAGGCCGATGGCGATGGTGAAGAACAGGTAGACGAAGACCAGGGTCAAGAGCATGGCGAGGGCCTCACGCGGTTTTGAGTCGGAGCGGATTATCCAGGATGAAATCGGTATCCGTGACCCCGGATTGCATCCGGGCTACGGCGGATTTGTAGCCCGGATGCAATCCGGGGATGCCGCTACGAGAAGTATCCGTAGCCCGGATGAAATCCGGGGCCAACTCGTTCCCGGATTCCATCCGGGCTACGAAAATCGGAGCGTCAGTTGGGCCACAACCAAGCCCAGCACAAACCCGCCACCGGCCCAGATCACCCCCTGCAGCAGGCGGTTGGTGCGGCGCTGCTCGGCCAGCAGCGCGATCAGCGCCTGCGACTCAGCCCGTGAGCTCTGTGACTTCAGCGCGTCGTGCAGCAGCCGCGGCAGCTCGGGCAGCAACTGGGCGTAGCGCGGAGCCTCCTTCTTGAGCCGCTCGGCCAGGCCGCGCCAGCCGACCTGCTCGTTCATCCAGCGCTCCAGGAAGGGCTTGGCCGTGGCCCAGAGGTCGAGCTCGGGGTCGAGCTGGCGGCCCAGGCCTTCGACATTGAGCAGGGTCTTCTGCAGCAGCACCAGCTGGGGCTGGATCTCGACATTGAAGCGGCGCGAGGTCTGGAACAGGCGCATCAGGACCTGCCCCAGCGAGATGTCCTTCAGCGGCCGGTCGAAATGCGGTTCGCAGACGGCGCGCACCGCGCCCTCGAGCTCATCGACACGGGTGTTCGGCGGCACCCAGCCCGACTCGACGTGCAGCTCGGCCACGCGCTTGTAGTCGCGCTGGAAGAAGGCGATGAAGTTCTGCGCCAGGTACTCCTTGTCGTTCTCCGACAGCGTGCCGATGATGCCGAAGTCCAGCGCGATATAGCGGCCGAAGGTGGCCGGCTCCAGGCTGACCTGGATGTTGCCGGGGTGCATGTCGGCATGGAAGAAGCCGTCGCGGAACACCTGGGTGAAGAAGATCGTCACGCCGTCGCGGGCCAGCTTGGGGATGTCCACCCCACCGTCGCGCAGACGCTGGGCCTGGCTGATGGGCACCCCCTTCATGCGCTCCATCACGATGACCTCGGTCTTGCAGTACTCCCACACCATCTCGGGCACCAGCACCAGGTCCAACCCCTCCATATTGCGGCGCAGCTGCGCGGCATTGGCGGCTTCGCGCACCAGGTCCAGCTCGTCATGCAGATAGGTGTTGAACTCGGCCACCACCTCGCGCGGCTTCAGGCGCCGGCCATCGGCACTGAGCCGCTCCACCCAGCCGGCAATCGTGCGCAGCAGGGCCAGGTCGTCTTCGATGATGTCCAGCATGCCCGGGCGCAGCACCTTCACCGCCACCTCGCGGCCGTCCATCAGTGTGGCGAAGTGCACCTGGGCGATCGAGGCACTGGCCACCGGCTCGGCCTCGAAAGTGGCGAAGATCTCCTCGATCCGCCGGCCCAGCGCCCGCTCCACCAGCACCCGGGCCTGGGCGGCGGGAAAAGGCGGCACGCTGTCCTGCAGCTTGGCCAGCTCGTCGGCAATGTCGGCCGGCAGCAGGTCACGCCGGGTCGACAGCACCTGGCCGAACTTGACGAAGATCGGCCCCAGCCGCTCCAGCGCCAGGCGCATGCGCACGCCGCGGGGCTGATCCCAGCGGCGGCCCACCAGGGTGGCGCGGCGCAGCCAGCGGTAGCGCTGACCGCTCAGGGAGCCCAGGGCCAGATTGTCCAGCCCGAAGCGGAAGACGGTGACGATGATCAGCAGCAGCCGGGCGAGATACCTCATCATCTGGAAGCGCGGCCGCTGCCGCTCGGGCGCAAGGGGTTCAGCGCCGCAGCCGACTGGGCCAGCTTCGCGCCCGCTGCGGCAATCCCCTTGCCCCAGCGCGCCAGCTCATGCGCCGGCGCCGGGCCCAGCAGCTTGGCCAGATCGTCCTCGATGTCCCAGCGCAGGTTCTGCATCAGCCAGTTCATGTCTGTGGCCAGGCCGGCATCGCCCTGGATTTCGACCTTGGGCTGCACGCCGGTCAGCGCGCCCAGGGCCATCGCCGCGGGGTTTGACGCATCGAGTTGCACGCGCAGCGAGGGCTGCTCGGGCAGCCCCGCCAGCCGCTCCAGCAGGCCGGCCGGCGTGATCTGCAGGGCCAGCGCGGGCGGCACCGGCAGCAGCGCCGGCCAGCCCTTGAGCTCGACCAGCACCGTGGCGCCCTGATGCGGCTTTAGCCGCTCCATAGCCACCGATTCGCGGCTGAGCACGTGGTTGAGCAGCAGGGTCAGGCGGTCCTGGGCTGCCGGCGCGAGCAGCGATATCCACTGCGAAGTCATTTCTTGAAGCATGGAGGGGATTGTAGGCATCCCTAAACCCGAGGCTCTTGTCACATTAAAGCCACCGGAAAGGCACTTGAATTGAGAGAGAATCCACAGCCAAACGCCCGGACAGGGGGGTTATATGGAGACTGTCCAGAGCGAAAATGCCCCATTCCGGGCGTTCGCCATGGCGTAGCACATTCGAGAGTCAGCGAAAACGATGTTCGAAGACCGAAGTTATAAACGAACCTTTTACAGCGCACCCCAGTCGGTCGAGTCGCTCATTGCCGCCTTCATGGAGCCGAGCATCATTGTGCTCACCTACCTGGCGGTCAATTCCCATTTTGGCGAAGAGGTGCTGCGCTCCACCCTGACGCTGTGCCTGCTGATCTTCGCCCTCACCTTCCCGGGCCGCAGCCGTTTCAGCGACCATCCGGTCAGCGCCGCCGTCGATGTGGTCACCTCCTGGGTCTGGCTGCTGGTCATTCTCGGCTTGTGCGGCTATGCCACCAGCAGCATGAGCTATTTCGACCGCGATGTGCTGATGTGGTGGGCCATCCTGACGCCCATCATCCAGTGGGTGGCGGTGATGATAGGTCGCAGCTATTTGCGCTGGCTGGGCAGCCGGCCCCACGCGGTGCGCACGGCGGTGATCGTCGGCGCCGGGGCGCTGGGCGTGAAGGTGTCGAATGCGCTGAACCGCGGCCAGTTCCGGGGCGTGAACTTCCTGGGCTATTTCGATGACCGGCAGGACGAGCGGCTGGACCCCGACTCCAGCACCCGCCTGCTGGGGCGCCTGAGCGAGGTCGGCGACTATGTGCGCACGCACGCCGTGCGCGAGGTCTACATCACGCTGCCGCTGGGTTCGCAGCCGCGCATCGTCAAACTGCTGGAGAACGTGCAGGGCACGACCGCCTCGGTGTTCTTCGTGCCCGATGTGTTCGGCATCAGCATTATCCAGGGCCGTCTGCAAGACATGAATGGCGTGCCGGTGGTGGGTATCTGCGAAACCCCGTTCACCGGCACCAATGAATTGACCAAGCGCATCAGCGATGTGCTGCTGTCGGTGGCCATACTGGTGCTGATCTCGCCCATTCTGCTGGCCGTGGCCATAGGCGTGAAGCTCAGCTCGCCCGGGCCCATCATCTTCAAGCAGCGCCGCAACGGCCTGGACGGCGAAGAAATCAACGTCTACAAATTCCGCTCGATGAGCGCCCTGGACAACGGCCCTGTCGTCAAGCAGGCCACCAAGGGCGACCCGCGCGTCACCAGGTTCGGTGCCTCCATACGCCGCACCTCGCTCGATGAGCTGCCGCAATTCATCAATGTGCTGCAGGGCCGCATGAGTATCGTCGGCCCGCGCCCGCACGCGGTGGCGCACAACGAAGAGTATCGCCAGCTGATCAAGGCCTATATGGTGCGCCACAAGGTCAAACCCGGCATCACCGGCTGGGCGCAGGTGAATGGCTTGCGCGGCGAGACCGATACCATCGAGAAAATGAAGGCCCGCGTGGAATACGATCTGGAGTATCTGCGCAACTGGTCGCTGGGGCTGGACCTGCAAATCATCGTGCGCACCGTGCGCCTGGTTTTGTTTGATCGCAGCGCATATTGATCGAGCTGCGGCCAAGCCGGGCACACCAAAAAATCTGAGGATATTCATGGCCAAGCACAGCAATACTCGTCATCACGCCCTGCCGCCACTGGCCGCCCTGATAGCGTTTGGCATGGCCGGGCCTGCGGCCCTGGCACAAAGCTCGCCCTACTATGTGGGCGCCTCGCAGGCCTTCACCCACGAGTCGAACATCTACCGGCTGGGTGGCGGCCAGCCGGTCAACAGCGACACCGTCTCGACCAGCAGCCTGCTGGCAGGCCTGGACCAGACCTTCGGCCGCCAGCGCCTGTTTGCCGACACCTCGGTGCAGGCCAGCCGCTACCGCAACAACAACACCCTGAACAATACCGGCTACAGCCTCAATGGCGGGCTGGACTGGGCCACCATCGAGCGCCTGTCGGGCCGCATCAGCCTGGGCGCCAACCGCAATATGGCGCAGTTCAACCCGGGCGGCGACAGCCCGCTGCTGACCAAGAAGAACATCCAGACCAACAGGCAGGCCAGCGCCACGGTGCGCTACGGCCTGGTCAGCAAGTACACGGCCGAGGCCACCCTCAGCCACCGCCAGGTGGCCTATTCGGCGGTGGAGTACAACCGCTTCGAGTACCGCCAGAACAGCGGCTCGCTGGGGCTCGTGTACCGGCCCAGCGGTGCCCTGAGCCTGGGGGCGGCGCTGCGCCACACCACCGGCAGCTACCCCAAGGCCCGGGCCAGCGCCGGCGGCTTCATGGAAGACACCTACAAGCGCAATGACCTGGACCTCACCAGCAACTGGACGGTCAGCGGCGCCAGCAGCATTGCCGCCCGCCTGAGCTTGGGCAAGCAGGAGTACGCGTCGTTCACCTCACGCGATTTCTCGGGCACCACCGGAGCGGTGACCTGGAACTGGTCGCCCGGCCCGCGTCTGCAGGTCAAGACCAGCCTGACGCGCGACACCGGCCAGGACACCTCCTTCCTGACCTTCGGCAGCAGCAATTTCGTCACCTCCGACTACAGCCGCCTGACGACCGCCCTGCAAAGCAGCGCCACCTACGAGCTGACGGGCAAGATCTTTGTTGACGCCAGCGTGCGCTGGTCTGACCGTTCGCTGTCCGGCATCGGCAGCCAGGTGGGCAACGACACGAACAAGGGGGTGAGCCTGGGCGGCCGCTGGCTGCCCACCCGCAACACGCAGGTCGGGTGCCAGCTGAGCCACGATTCGCGCAGCAGCGACAACCTGGCCCTCTCCGTGCCGTTCAGCGCCAACAGCACCAGCTGCTACGCCCAGTTCATGCTGCGCTGAGCGATACCCTTCAACGATGCACACGATCCTGCTCACCGGCGCCGCCGGCTACATCGCCTCTCACACCTGGCTGGCCCTGCTGGCGGCCGGCTACCAGGTGATCGGCGTTGACGATTTCTCCAACAGCTCACCCGAGGTGCTCAAGCGACTGCATGCGCTGACCGGCCAGGAGCCGCGGTTCGTGCAGGCCAGCGTCTGTGACGCCGCGGCCATGCACGAGTTGTTCAGCAGCCAGCGCATCGACGCGGTGGTGCACTTCGCGGCCTTCAAGGCGGTGGGTGAGTCGACCCAGCAGCCGCTGGCCTATTACGCCAACAATATCGGCGGGCTGCTCACCGTCTGCCAGGCGATGCAGGCGCATGGCGTGAAGCGGCTGGTGTTCAGCTCCAGCGCCACCGTCTATGGCAAGCCCGAGCGGCTGCCGATCACTGAAGACTCGGCGCTGTCGGCCACCAACCCCTACGGCCAAACCAAGCTGATGGGCGAAACCATTCTGCGTGACCTCGGCGCTTCCGACCCCGCCTGGCAGACCGCCTGCCTGCGCTACTTCAACCCGGTCGGCGCGCATGAGAGCGGCCTGATAGGCGAAGACCCGCGCGGCACGCCCAACAACCTGATGCCCTATGTCGCCCAGGTGGCGGTGGGCAAGCGCGAGCGCCTGCAGGTGTTCGGGCAAGACTACGACACCCCCGACGGCACCGGCGTGCGCGACTACATCCATGTGCTGGACCTGGCCGACGGCCACGTGGCGGCGCTGGCGTATTTGCTCAACGGCACAGACTCGATTACCGTCAATCTGGGCACCGGCCAGGGCTACAGCGTGCTGGAGCTGGCCAAGGCCTACGAGCAGGCCAGCGGCAAGCCCATTCCCTACCAGGTGGTGGCTCGGCGCCCCGGTGACATCGATGCCTGCTACGCTGACCCCTCCGAAGCTGAGGCCAAGCTCGGCTGGCGCGCCAAGCGCGACCTCGCGGCGATGTGCGCCGACCGCTGGCGCTGGCAAAGCATGAACCCCAACGGCTTCGAGTAGCCCGGATGGAATCCGGGGCAAACACACGCGAAACAACCATTTCCCGGATTGCATCCGGGCTACCTAAATGACCATCCAGATCCAGCCGGTCATCATGGCCGGCGGCAGCGGCACCCGGCTCTGGCCCCTGTCGCGTGCGGGCTACCCCAAGCAGTTTCTGGTGCTGGGCGGCGAAGGCAGTGCCAACCGCAGCCTGTTCCAGCTGGCCGTGAGCCGCTTGCTGGGGCTTGGCTCGGCTGATATCGACGTGGCAGCGCCCAGCGTGGTGTGCAACGAAGAGCACCGCTTCCTGGTGTTGGACCAGATGCGCGAAGCGCGCGCCGAGCCCAGCGCCGTGCTGCTGGAGCCGCTGGGCCGCAACACGGCGCCGGCCGTGACGCTGGCCGCCCTGCATGCGCTGCAAGACGGCCAGGACCCGGTGCTCGTGGTCACCCCCGCCGACCAGACCGTCACCAACGAAGCTGCCTTCACCGCCGCCCTGCAGCGCGCCGTGCGCCAGGCGGCCGATGGCAGCATCGTGATCCTGGGCATCACGCCCGATCGTCCCGAGACCGGATACGGCTATATCCGCACACAGGCCGGCGCATCAGGTGAAGTGCTGGACGTGGCCCAGTTCGTCGAGAAACCCGACCTCGCCACCGCGCAGGGCTATGTGGCCGAGGGCAGCTACTTCTGGAACGGCGGCATGTTCGTGCTGCGGGCATCGAAATGGATGGCGGCACTTGAGCGCTTTCGCCCCGACATCGCCGCCGCCTCGCGCAAGGCCTGGGATGCACGCAGCGCCGACGCCAAGTTCCTGCGTCCCGGCAAGGCCGAGTTTGCCGCCGTGCCGGCCGAGTCGGTCGACTATGCGGTGATGGAGAAATGCCCCGGCCAACTGCCGCTGCACATGGTGCCGCTGGACGCCGGCTGGAACGACCTCGGCGCCTGGGAGGCCGTCTGGCAGGTGGCCGCCAAAGACGCCGACGGCAACGCCAGCACCGGCGACGTGATGCTCAGCAACAGCCAGAACACGCTGGTGCATGCCACCAGCCGCCTCGTCAGCGTGGTGGGCCTGCATGATGTGGTGGTGGTGGAGACGGCAGACGCCGTGCTGGTGGCCGACCGCGCTCACAGCCAGGACGTGAAGCACATCGTGGCCGCGCTCGGCAAGCAAAACCGCGCCGAGCAGACCCTGCACCGCAAGGTGCACCGCCCCTGGGGCTGGTATGACAGCATCGACTCGGGTGAGCGCTTCCAGGTCAAGCGCATCATGGTCAAGCCGGGCGCAACGCTGAGCCTGCAGATGCACCACCACCGCGCCGAGCACTGGATCGTCGTCTCCGGCACGGCCGAAGTCACCGTCGGCGACAAGGTGGTGCTGCTGACCGAGAACCAGAGCACCTACATCCCCCTGGGCCAGACCCACCGCCTCGCCAACCCCGGCAAGGTGCCGCTGGAGATCATCGAAGTGCAGTCGGGCTCGTATCTGGGCGAGGACGATATCGTGCGCTTTGAGGATACCTACGGCAGAAGCTGAGGACTGCGGGCCCCGGATTTCATCCGGGCTACCGGGGTTGTATCGCGCCGCGGGTTGCGTCCGGAGATTTTGTAGCCCGGATGGCAATCCGGGGCCAACGCCGGCATGTCGCTAAGCTTGAGTCCGGAGAGCGGGAACTACATTACGCCGCTTGGCGGTGCTCCACGGTCATTGGCCAGGCGCCCGACTCGCTCGCCTCGAGCGATGACCGTCTCCACCACCGAGCCGTCGGCAGCAAAGGCGATATGGGTGCGCCAGTCTTGCGACACCTCCCGAACAATCGGTTTGTCAGACAACCGTATGACCAAGGTGTCTTCATCATCAAAATAGGTCGCCTTCATGGCATCAGTAGTCTTAGCGGACCTAGCGCCTTCAGAGCGAGGTAGCTTCAAACCGCTGAATTTTGTCGAGCGCATCACGCATCGTCTCGCGCGCAGCTGCCATCTCGAAGTCCGCCTGCAGGCCGAGCCAGAAGTCGGCACTGGTGCCCAAGAACTTTGCCAGCCGAAGCGCCGTGTCCACCGTCATGGCACGACGCTCGCGAACGATATCGTTGATGCGCGATGCCGGAACCTGAAGTGCCAGCGATACCGCATGAGCAGACAAGCCATAGGGCACAAGGAACTCCTCGCGCAGAACTTCGCCAGGATGGATGGGGCGCATGCCATTGACTGGGGTGGTGTCCATTCCAAAGTCCTTTCAGTGGTAGTCAACGATCTCGACATCAAACGCATGACCGCCATCAAAACGAAAACACAGTCGCCATTGGTCATTGACGCGAATGCTGTACTGCCCCTTTCGATCCCGCTTGAGCGCTTCGAGCCGATTGTTGGGCGGCACTCGCAAATCATCCAGCAGGGTGGCTCGGTGCAGCATCTGAAGCTTTCGCTCGGTCACAATTCGAATGTTGGCAAAACGCGCCACCGGCAAGCCAGCGAACATCGCAGCGGTGTCGGGGCACTTGAACGACTGGATCATGGCCCAAGCAATATACCGTAGCGCGTTTAACGCCAGGCGGATAGCTCAGTCGGTGTGAGCCTGACTCCGCGTTCACGACCATCACGACGTCACTGCGCGCAGCAAGCATCGCATCAGCCTTCGGCCACAAACCCCGCCACATTCCCCCCATAGAATCCACTCAACCCCCGTAGCCCGGATGAAGCGCAGCGCAATCCGGGGCTCCTGCGGCGAAGACTGCAGACACCACCCATCGAGCACCAAGGCACCATGACAAGACCCTGCATCCACCTCATCGCCGGCGCACGCCCCAATTTCATGAAGATCGCGCCCATCGTGCGCGCGTTGCAGGCCGATGGCCGCCTTGCCTGGAAGATCATCCACACCGGCCAGCACTACGACCGCGACATGAACGATGTGTTCTTCGAGGAGCTGGGCATCCCTACCCCCGACGTGCGCCTGGGCTGCGGCGGTGGCACCCATGCCGAGCAAACCGGCAAGATCATGGTGGCCTACGAGGCACTCTGCGCCTCCGAGAAGCCCGCCGCCTGCCTGGTGGTCGGTGATGTGAACTCAACACTGGCCTGCTCCATCGTCGCCAAGAAGGCCGGCATTCCGGTGGCCCACGTCGAAGCCGGCCTGCGCAGCGGCGACATGAGCATGCCCGAGGAGATCAACCGCCTCGTGACCGACGCCATCTCGGACTGGTTCTTCGTCACCGAGCCCAGCGGCATGAAGCATCTGCAGCATGAAGGCAAGGACATGAGCGTGGTCTGGGACGTGGGCCATGTGATGGTGGACAACGTGCTGTTCCAGGCCGACAAGCTCACGACAATGGACACGAGCGGCCTGGAGAGCGACGGCTACAAGCAACGCCACGCGCGCTACGGCGTCGTCACCCTGCACCGCCCGTCGAATGTGGACAGCGCCGAGAGCCTGGAGAACGTGGCCAAGGTGCTGCGCCGGGTCTCCCAGGAACTGCCGCTCGTCTTCCCGGTGCACCCGCGCACCAGGGCCAACATCGAGAAGTTCGGCATCGACCTGGGGCAGAACGTCGAGCTGATGGGCCCGCAGGCCTATATGTCCTTCCTGCACTTGTGGAAGGACGCCGTCGTCGTGCTGACCGACAGTGGCGGCCTGCAGGAAGAAACCACCGCCCTCGGCGTGCCCTGCGTCACCATCCGCGAAAACACCGAGCGCCCGGTGACGGTGGATGAAGGCAGCAATGTGCTGGCCGGCACCAACCCCGACAACGTCATTGCCGCCGCCCTGAACGCCGTGGCCGGCAACGGCAAGCGCGGCCGCCGGCCGCTGCTGTGGGATGGCAAGGCGGCGGAGCGCACCGTCAACATCCTGGCGGAGAAATTGCTGGCGAGGGCCTGAGCCTGATTTCACCGGGACCCCGGATTGCATCCGGGCTACACATCCCCCGTAGCCCGGATGCAATCCGGGACCACAACACCGATCTCCGAGCCGCTCCTTCCCCGCTCAAAACATCGCAATCTTCTCTTTCAGGAACATCAACTATGAGTACCACCGCTGTCGTCGGCCTAGGCTATGTAGGCCTGCCACTGGTCGTTGAATTTGCGAAGCACGGCCGCACCATCGGCTTTGACATCGCCACCGACAAGGTGGCCAAGTGCCAGGCCGGCATCGACCCCTCCCGGGAGCTCAGCAACGAAGAAATGAGCGCAGCCACACATGCGGTCTACACGGCAGACGGGTCGCTGCTGGCGGAAGCCGACATCATCATCGTGGCGGTACCGACCCCCGTGGATGACGCGCACATTCCCGACTTCAGGCCCTTGATCGGTGCGTCGACCAGCGTGGGCCGCCACATGAAGAAGGGCGCGATCGTGGTCTATGAATCTACCGTCTATCCGGGCGCCACCGAGGAGGTCTGCATTCCGATATTGGAGCGCGAGTCGGGCCTGAAATGGAAGCAGGACTTCTTCGTCGGCTACTCGCCCGAGCGCATCAACCCGGGCGACAAGGAACACACACTGACCAAGATCCTGAAGATCGTGTCAGGGGACACTCCGCAGACGCTGGACAAGGTTGCGGCGCTGTACGAGCAGATCATCGTGCCTGGCGTGCATCGCGCTTCCAGCATCAAGGCTGCCGAGGCGGCCAAGGTGATCGAGAACACCCAGCGCGACCTGAACATCGCGCTGATGAACGAGCTGGCCATCATCTTTGACAAGCTGGGCATAGACACCACCGAGGTGCTGGAGGCCGCAGGCACCAAGTGGAACTTCCTGAAGTTCAAGCCGGGTCTGGTGGGCGGCCATTGCATCGGCGTCGACCCCTACTACCTGACCCACAAGGCCGAGATGCTGGGCTATCACCCCCAGGTGATTCTGGCCGGGCGCCGCATCAACGACAGCATGGGCAAGTTCATTGCCGAGCAGACCGTCAAGCTGATGATCGCCAGCGGCTCCTACATCAAGGGTGCCAAGGTCAATGTGCTGGGCCTGACCTTCAAGGAAGACTGCGCCGACCTGCGCAACTCCAAGGTCATCGACATCATCCGCGAGCTGCAGAGCTACGGCATCGAAGTCTTTGTGACCGACCCGGACGCCGACGCGGAAGAGGCCGTGCACGAGTACGGCGTGCGCCCGGTCAGCTGGGACGAGCTGCCTCGAGCGGACGCCATCGTGGCCGCCGTCGCCCACAAGGGCTACAAGCAGCTGAGCGCCGAAGAGATCTCTCGCAAGGTCGTCAAGGGCGGTGCCTTCATGGACGTCAAGGCCTGCTTTGACCAGGCCAGCCTGGAAACAGCCGGGCTGCGGGTCTGGAGGTTGTAAGGCTGGTGGAGCGGGCCGCCAAGGCGGCTCGGCTCACACCTTGAAGTAGTCCCGGTACCAGGCCACGAACCGCGCAATGCCGTCGGGCACAGGCATGGTCGGGCGAAAGCCTGTCCACTGCGCAAGCTCTTCAACGTCCGCGTGAGTGGCAGGCACATCGCCGTCTTGCAGGGGCATGAAATTCTTTACAGCCTCGCGCCCAACCGCCTTCTCGATCGCCTCGATGAAAGCCATCAACTCGATGGGCTTGTGGTTGCCGATGTTGAAGATGCGGTAGGGGGCATTCGATCTCGCCGGGTCGCCGTGATCTGAATCGAACTCCGGGTCAGGCGTCGCGGGGCGGTCGAGCACGCGAACCACTCCCTCTGCGATATCGTCCACATAGGTGAAGTCGCGCACCATCTTGCCGTGATTGAACACATTGATGGGCTTGCCTTCAATGATGGCCTTGGTGAACAGGAACAAGGCCATGTCCGGGCGGCCCCAGGGGCCGTACACCGTGAAGAAGCGCAGCCCCGTTGTTGGCAGCCGGAACAGATGGCTGTAGGTGTGGGCCATCAACTCGTTTGCCTTCTTGGTTGCCGCGTAAAGGCTCACGGGGTGATCCACACTGTGATGCTCCGAGAAGGGCATCAAGGTGTTGCCTCCATAGACGCTCGAGCTGGAGGCATACACAAGGTGTTGAATGCCCTGGTGGCGGCAACCCTCCAGGATGTTGGTGAAGCCGCTGACGTTGCTTTCGATGTAGGCCTGCGGGTTCTGCAGCGAGTAGCGCACGCCCGCCTGTGCCGCCAAGTGAACGACGCGATCCACCTTGGCATCGGCAAAGAGTTTCTCCATGCCGGCCCGATCGGCCACATCCAGTTTGACGACCTCGAAGCCGGCTTGGGGCGTCAGCCGGGCGAGGCGATCCAGCTTGAGCTGCGGGTCATAGTAGTCATTCAGATTGTCCAGGCCGACCACCTGGTCACCGCGAGCCAGCAGCAATTGGCTGACATGCGACCCGATAAAACCGGCGGCACCGGTAACAAGTACTTTCATCAAATCTCCCGAATCAGAAAACGCCAAGCCAAGCGACCCTACTATGCCGGCCAAAAGATTCCCATTTTCCGTCAGTCTTATGACATCCGACGCAACGTGCCCAGCTCTGCGCAGCGCTGTTACAAATGGGCACTACGCAGTGGGCCCTGGCCGGTTAAGTCAAGCACTCTGTAGCCGAAAACCACGAGAGACCTAAGGCCCGCACAACTCCCTATGAGCCAAGCAGCCCAGGTGCAATGCCCAGAGTGACCGCGCGCCGCGCAACGCTGACAGTCGTCGGCCCTCCCGCTCCCCAACACTGCGCTTTGCTACCGAGGTGGCCCCGACGGGCCGCTCCAGTTCCCGCCAGCACATCAGCGCAAGTTAGCGAGTTGAACCATGAAGCATGAAATGAACGGGCGCCTTACCGCCCTGGCCTACGCAGTAACCGCCCTGAGCCTGGGGCTGGCTGCATGCGGCGGCGCAAACGACGACAGCAAGTCCAGCCCAGCCGCTGCCACACCTCAAAGCCAGAAGACAACATCGGCCAGCAGCCCTGCAGCGACTGCCCAGAGCGCCTCCCCCACCGCAACGGCGCAACCCGGCACCGATGCCGGCACACAAGCAACCACGGCCGCCCCCTCTCCCACGACGGCGGCCAACAACATTCCCCAAGCCCCCGCCCCTGCCACGAAGGCGCCAACCGTCAAGCCCACGGCTGCAGCCAACACATGTACGATCAACCAGGTCAAGACGTTTGGTTCCTGCTCGACGGCAGCGATGGCCGTGATGTCCAACGGCAGCAGCAAGGTCTTTGACAACTCCAAATCTGGTTACAAGGGCAGCATTACTGCAAGTTGCAGCCTGGGCTTTGTGACTTGGTCCGCGGCGACATGTACCGCGACAACGGCTCCGGCTCCGGCTCCTGCTCCTGCTCCTGCTCCTGCTCCGGCTCCTGCTCCTGCTCCTGCTCCTGCTCCTGCTCCCGCACCTGCGGTGTCCACGTTGCCGTCAAACTTCCCTCTCGGACTGAGTACCTCCACGGCAGCCGCTGCGGCCAGCCCCTACATCGAGCGCTTCGAAGCGGTCGCCGCCGACGGAAAGAGCGACGGGCTCTCAAATCAATGGGGCGGCCACCAAACCCGTGTCACCCACCACAGCGATGGCTCTGTGCGCGTGCTGTATCTTCGCAGCGGCGTCAATGGCATGCTCAACTGGCGGCTCATGAAGCGCCCAGCCGGCGCGACAGCGGTCTGGACCCAAGAGGCCAGCGGCCTGTCTACCGACGATGTAACCCTGAGTCGCGACCCCGTCTCGGACGTCGCCCATGTCACCGCGTGGCCTGACTCGGTGCCGACGACCTATTCCTCGCCGTCCTTCGCCGCCAATGCGATTCCAGGCACTTGGGTCAAAATGAGCTCCTCGTCGCGGCACTATGGCAATACCGGCATTGGCCCTGACGGCACGCTCTGTCTGAAAGTCTCCGTGGAGACTTCCAGCACCGCAGACACCTCCACGCAATACGCCTGCGGCAAATACGATGCTCCCAACAAGCGCTGGAGTTGGAACAAGCAAGTCAGCAAGTCGGTTGGTCTGCGTCGTGCCTACGACTATGTCTTCCCCGGGGGATCGGGAGACAAGAACAGCTTGGTCGCAACCTCACAGCTGGACGTCCTGAAATCTGTCGCAGGGCTGCAGTCACTGGCCGTGACCGCCGGCAACTATGTCTTCAATGGCGTGACCCAGTTTACGACCGGCACTGCTGACACCGCCTCCTGGACGATCGGCCAGATCGTTGACTCGTACTACGCCCCGCCGACTGCCACCGCGCCCCCCTATGTGAAGCAGATCGACAGCTTTGTCGACAGCAAGAAGCGCGTGCTGACCACTTACTGGGTCGACGACCCCCTGCAGGCAACGCCCAAGGGCTTCTACCTGTCGGCGAGCGACGCCACGGGCAAGGTCTTGTTCAAGTCGCAATGGACGGCGCTCCCGACCTACGGGGCGGTGCGAATCTTCGAGGATGCCTCTGCGCGCCTGTGGCTGCTCTGGACCAATCAGGGCTCGCAAATCACGCAGATGACGCTGTATCGCATCAACGAAACCTCGTCCCCGCTGGGCTTCAGCCTTGGCACCAAGACCGACTTGGCCAGCAAGCTGGCGCCCTACTCGATCACGGGTTCGACACAGCTGGCATTACAGCGTGGCGGTCAGACTGTTGGCAACGCGCTGGACGGCGTGATGCTGGCTTGCGATGGCACCTATGCCGCCGGCAAGTCCCTGGTTTGTGAACCCAATGGCCTCAACAAACAGAGAATCTTCCACTTCCGCGTACGTCTGCCCAACTGAGAGTCAAGCCGGCAACGAAGTAACTCGAGGACCGAAGGAGCCGCCCACATCGCCTTGCGGGCGGCTCTTTGCATAGGCCAGGCCGTTCAAGCACCTCAGATGACGGCCTATTTGCCCGCCCAACACTCGTCTATCAGCAGCTTGGTCTGCCGAATATTCCCGCGGCCCGATGCCCCGAAGACAATCGACTCGACTTTCGACAGGCCGCAAACATATTCGATCGCCTCGCGTGGCGAGATCGCCCCCGAGGCCAGCACCGACATCGCCACCGGCCGGAACTTGCGCTCGGCCAAGGTCTTCTCGTACAGCTCGATACCGCCGCACATGCGGAAGCCGATCTTGTTGATGTTGGAGCAGACGATGGGGTTCTCGATGCCCAGCTCGTCCAGCACATCCAGCAGGGCCGGCGTGTTCATCGTGATGTAGCCGGGCTCGGCGCCGTACTTGTTGCGCACATGGTCGTGAAAGATGCGGAAGCACTCTTTCATGCCGATGCCCAGCAGCAGGTCGGTGATGACGTTCTGAATGAAGATCACCGGCGTCTTGAGCCCGTGGAACATCTTCATCTCGGCATCCACCAGCAATTGCATGATGGCCTCGATGTCCTTGTTGGCCAGTGCCAGCCCGCCCTTGAGCATGGCACCCACGGCCCCATCGTCCGGCAGGAACTTGCGCAGCGCATCGATCATGCCGTGCTCGGTCACCGCGTTGGCGTACTTGTGCGCATACGGCATGCACGGGTAGAACTGGTAGTCGGGATACTTGGCCTGGTTGGCGCGGAAGTAGTCGCAGACCTCTGCCACCCGGTCGTGCGTGGTGCACATGAAGGTGCGAATGCCTTCCTGGTAGGCGGCATCGAGCACGTCAATGATGGCTTGGTTGTCCTGAAAGCGCATCTGCTGAGCGCGCGCCTTCTCTTCGGACATGTGGTTGACACCAAAGAATTGGTTGTCGCCGAACAGAACTCGGTCCATGGCTTGTTGGTTTCCTTGCATAGCAGTTGTCGGCTCAGCCGAACAGGCGGGCCCAGAAGCCCTTGCGCGCCATCGCCGGCGCAGGCACCAGGGCAGCACCCGCCCCCGGAGAGCCGGCAGCGCCTTCGGCCAGGATCATCGACACCACGCGGTCAGCGTCCAGCGCCGATCGGAAGCTGTTCTGCCCATTGGTGCGCTTGCTCTCGATGCTCTTCACGAAGTAGTCGATCTGGGCCGAGTACTCCTCGCCGCGCAGGTAGTACCAGACCTCCTCGGTCAGATCGGTCGTGTACCGCACCGTCCATCCGGTCTTCATCTCCGGCAGCGCCGCACTGGGCTCGCGCAGATAGATCTGACACTCCTGACGGTCGGCCGTGATCCGGCCATTGGTGCCCCAGACCGAGATCTTGGTGCTCATCTTGCGGAAGCTCTCATCGCTCCAGTTCACGCACAGCTGCCCGCTGGCGCCATTGGCGTAGTACAGAGAGCAATAGACCTCGTCTTCGACGTCGCGCGAGAACACGCCGTGCCGCACCACACCACCCACGGAGTTCGGCGTGCCGGCCACGAAGTTCACCAGGTCGATGGCATGGCAGGCGTAGTCATACAAGGCGCCGCCGCCTTCGCTCTTGGCCGAGCGCCAGGTGCCGCCCTTCTGGCGCAGCACGACCGGCCCGTAGGCCTCGGCGCGCACATGATGGATGGTGCCCAGGGCACCTGAGCTGACGATGCGGGCGGCCTCCTGAAAGGCGCCGACAAAGCGATAGTGATAACCGACCTGGGTGACCAGGCTCTTGCTGTCGGCCAGGGCGACCAGCCGCTCGCCGTCCTTGACGTCGAGCACAAAGGGCTTCTCGCAGAAAACATGCAGGCCCTTCTCCAGTGCTTTCTGCACCATCGAGGCGTGGAGCTTGGACGGCGTGGCAACAAGCACCGCATCCAGTTGCTCCTCGGCCAGCATCTTGTCAAAGTCGGCATAGCACTTGAGGCCGGCATGCTTGGACAGCACGTCGGTCAGGTAGGCCGTGCTGTCGCAGGCCGCTACCAAGTTCACGCCGGGATGCGCGCGGACGATGGCCAAATGGGACAGCCCCATCTTGCCCAGCCCGATCATTCCAATTCGTATCATCCAAATCCTCCAAGATCAAAAATGTGCGCCCAGCTTCAGGCCGCGAGTATCGCCTGCTTGATCTGCCGATAGGCCTGTTGTCCCTTGTCCAGCAGCGCCCGATTGGCGGGTTTGCGCTGAGCATTGGCCAAGTAGTCAAGCAGGCCCTCGGCCGTCAGCTTGGGTTCGTGCAAGAAGGTGCCTTCGGCAAGCAAGAATCGGTCAACATCCAACAGCTCGTCCTGGTACACCGAAATCGTAGGCACGCCGAGCACCGCCATTTCGCGCGTCATCGTTCCGCCGGCGCCCACAAACAGATCGCAGTCGGGCGCAATGTCAGCGATGTCCAGGGCCGTGTCGACGATGCGAACCCCGTGAAACTTGGGGTCGCGATAGTGCTCACCCTGAGCCTTGCCTCGTGGCAGCAGGATCACGTTGACGTGATCCTTGATGCCCAGCAGGAGCTCATCGAGAAAGTCGCGGCTGCCTTTGTAGTATTGAGCGGTCCAGGGCTCGGGCCGGAGGTAAACCGATGCCTTGCCGGCCCTCTGCGCACGTGGGCCTTGGCCGTCCAGCTTTTGCTGCAGTCCCCAGAGATAGATGCCCTCTTTCACACCGGGATAGCGGACCACCTTCTTGGGGTTGGCTAACTGGCGCTTGAGGTTCGCCATCGACAGGAACTCGGGTACCATGATCTTGGTCGCGCACAGGAATGAGGGCACATTGCCCATCGCATGCTCGTTGTCGTTCATGTAGATCGAGCGCACACCAAGCAGCCGGGCCACCAGCGGCGAGTGGAACGAACTCTGCGAGATCGCCACATCGATACGCTTTGGCGCCAGGTAGCGGCGCAGCTGCATCACGCGGATCGGGTAGCCGAATAGCTTCTTGTAGAAATTGCCGCCATAGTGCTCGCCGACCACCTCGTACTTGAAACCGTGAAGATCAAGCAGATCGATGGTGTTGGCCAGCGGCCGGCAGGTGATGATCACTTCATGCCCATCGGACTCGAGCTCACGGATCATCTGCGCAAACAGATTGATGTGCGGCGAGTTGGACAGATCGAACCAGATTTTCATGTATGGATGCTTTGGTCAGGCCGCAGAAATACCAGACAGCTCGATGCGGGTGCGCAGCACCTCGCCAGGCTTGAGCCGCGCCTTCAACACCAGCACCGGCGCTGCCGTCTTGCTGTAAAAGGCAGTCGAAACCCAACCCTGCGGCGGCGAGTCCTGGCCTTCGACGATGCTGGCCACGCACGGCGGCCCGCTGACGGTGATCGCAAGACGGTGACGCTTGGCTAGAAGCGCCCATGCGCCACCGCCGTCTGGAAGCAATCGGGTCCCGGCCGCGGCATGCCAGAACACACTCACCTCGTGGGACTGCTTGCACTCCAGCCAATCCTCGACCTCCAGCCAGTCGCCCTCCCCGACGGTCACGCGGCGGTGGTGGCGAACCGGGTCCTTGAGCCGCAGGTAGCCATCGTGGTGCGCGTGCATCACGCTTGCGGCCGGCCCAACATCGCGACGCTCGATGGTGGTCGCAATGTCGCGCAGCCACAAGAAGCTCGCCCCGTAAATGGACTGATCCTGGCCATCAACAGCCACCGTGTTGTGGGCCGCTGTGCCGCGAAAGAAGTGTCGCAACTCGGGGGCAGCGTTGTAGCAGTAGGTGCCAGCATCAACCAGCAGCGCCTCGCCCGCTTTCGCGAGCTGCAATGACAGCACGTCGGCGTGGCCGTGTCCGGAGATTCGGTTGTAGCCCAAGGGCCCACAGTCAAACAGCACGCGGAACTCGTTTGCAGAGTGGAGATCGTGCCCCAGGAGGGCATAGCCTCCAGTCTCAAAGAAGACTGGCAACTCGCCCGCATCGGCCCCGCTTCGAGACAGCCCCCGGTGCTGACCAAGCCATGGCAATTCCATGTCGCCTGAATCGGCCAACTGCCGGCTTTTGGCAATCAGGTCGTCCCGCTCGAACAGCAGGCCGCCCAAGGCCACCATGGCGTGATAGCTGTTGAACGCCTCGCCGGCGCCGAGCGACCACACCTCGCCATCATCCGTATCGCCATAGCCCGGGGTGTTGCCCCCGACGTCCGTAACTGCCGCCAAAAAAACAATCGCCGCCTCGATGCGTTGCCAATAGGCTGGGCTGAAGGTCTGACCGTTGACCTGACCCGACAAGGCACTGGCAAGCAGAAACTGCAGAGTGAACTTGTGATAGCAGAGGGCCTGCTCCAAGTTCACACCGTCGGCAGCAAACTGCTTCAAGGTTTCGCTCTCCAACAACTCCTTGGCCCTAACACACAGCTTGCGCCCTTCAGGCCAAAGGTCCCAGGTCTGTGCAGCCACATAGACGCCGGCCGCCTCGCCAATCAAGTGGTTGTCGGCCGACGAGTAATACGAGTAGTTGTCGCTGGCAAAGCGCATGTGCTGGTAGATGCTTGCGTGCCAGCGTGCCAGCAATTGCTCGCCCCGCTGTCCCTGGAAGATCGGCGACTGCTCGCCGCCGATCAGGTGCCACACCAAGCTCCAATTGATCAGCCGGATGCCATGTTCGACCGGCGACGTCCAGTTGGGGCCCAACGCGTACGGGCAGCTATTGAGCCAGCTGTCCAGTAGGCGCTCTATCCGCAGCAAGTAGCGAGTGTCCTTCGTCAGGCCCCAGGCCTGGGCCAGCGTCACCCACCAGACGTGGCGGTTGAGTTCCCATAGGTGCTTGATGTCGATGCCTTCGCCGACGTGGCGGAAGTCGATGTAGAGACCGAAAGTCAGTGGGATCGGCAGGCGGGTGACCGGGTCGCGGTTCCAATCGGGCACGCCGTCAACAAACGCAACCGGTTGTCCGAACACCGCAAAATCCCCTGCGAGCAGGCGCTCCGCCTCCTCAAGCACCGCGGTCTGCGTCTGCGCTGCTGCCGGCACGGCGAGCCACGCGCGGCCATAGCGCGCATCGGGCGCACGTGGCGGCACCTGATTGGCCGTGAACAGCCCCTTGCCTTGCGCGAGCCCGCGCAGCACGGTGTGGGCACGAAATGGCACCTCTTGCCAATACATGCGACTCAGGCGTCGCACCAGCCAGATCAAACGCGTTGAGTTCAAGTTGTGTGCCGACGTCAAGATCTGCCGGCAAGCGGCAGCGCTAGGGGGGGGTGATTGAAGAGACTGGCGCGCATTATCCCTTCGCCACACCAGTCGTTTTTGTGAATGCCTCGCGAAATAGCGTGATCGATAAGTTTTGGCAACTTTTTGAACCTCTTCGACGCCCAGTTCCACAAGAAAGCAGCAATAAGCTTGCTAAAGTCTTGCGCAATTCGTGGCCGGGAGGGCCGCGCCGCGCCCGTGGCTGCAAAGCGCGCCATGCGGCATAACACCACCTGCAACAAGAGCCCATGAAACAAGTCACCCATACCCTCAAAGACGGCCGCATCGAAGTGGCGGACGTGCCTGTGCCCACGCTGAGCGACAAGTTCGTGCTGATACGCACCAATGCTTCGATCATCAGCGCCGGCACCGAGAAGACGAAGATCGACATGGGCAAGAAGAGCCTGCTGGAGAAGGCGCGGGCCAGGCCGGATCTGGTCAAGCAGGTCATCAAGAAGCTGCGCTCGGAAGGGTTGGCCAAGACTTTGGGCACCGTCAGCACGCGCCTGGCGGCCGCCAATCCTTTGGGCTACAGCTCTTCCGGCACGGCGCTGGCCGTAGGAGGCCTCGTCGACGGCATCCGTCCCGGTGACCGAGTGGCCTGTGGTGGCGTGGGTTATGCCAATCACGCCGAGTTCGCAGTCGTGCCTAAGAACCTGATCGTCAAGGTGCCCGACAACGTGTCGGACGAAGAGGCAGCATTCACGACACTGGGCTCCATTGCCCTGCAGGGCATTCGACTCGCGGACCCGAAGCTCGGCGAGACCGTGTTGGTGCTGGGGCTTGGCCTGCTCGGTCAGATGACGGTGCAGATGCTGCAAGCCAATGGCTGCCGCGTGCTGGGCACCGATCTCGACCCATCGCTGATCAAACTGGCGCAAAGCTGGGGCGCGGTCGGCATTGACCTCGACGGTGCCGAAGTGGCTTGCCGCGAACTCACCGCAGGCATGGGCGTTGATGCCGTGCTGGTGTGCGCAGGCACCTCCTCCAATGCACCGATCGAACTCTGCGGGCGCATCACTCGAGAAAAAGGCCGCGTCGTCGTCGTTGGCGCCGTGGGCATGGACATCCCACGCGATGACTACTTCAAGAAGGAGATCAGTGTCGTCATCTCGCGCTCCTATGGTCCGGGCCGCTACGACCCCACCTACGAAGAGGGCGGCAATGACTACCCGGCAGGCTATGTGCGCTTCACGGAACAGCGCAATATGCAGACGGTGATCGAGCTGATCGCGAGCGGCAGGCTGGACGTCAAAAGCCTCATCACGCATCGCTTCCCGGTCGAGGACGCCGTGGCAGCGTACGGCCTCATCGAAGGCCAGAAGCGCGAGCCCTATCTGGGCATCATCCTCAACTATGCAGGTGCGGAGGAGCAGGCAAAGCGCAGCGTGCCGGCGCGGATCGACGTAGCCAGCACTCCCATCAACAAGGCCAAGCTGGGTCTGTCGATGGTCGGCGCAGGCAACTACGCCACGGCAAGCCTCTTGCCGCCGCTGCGCGAGAGTGGTGATGTCGAGATGCGTGGTCTCATGACCTCCAGCGGCCGCACCGCGGCTAGCGTGGCCAAACAATTCGGCTTTCATTTCTGTGCATCGGAACTGGCCGAAGTCCTCGCCGCCGACACCGACGCGGTGGTGGTGGCCACACGCCATGACACCCATGCGAGCTACGTCTGCAGCGCGCTGAAGGCCGGCAAGCATGTGTTCGTCGAGAAGCCGCTCGCGTTGAACATGGACGAGTTGGCCGAGGTCGCCGCCGCTTTGGCTGCAGCTCCTGACCGTCAGCTGCAAGTCGGGTTCAATCGCCGCTACGCGCCGTTGACGCAGGAGGTCCTGGCTCACTTCGCGCCGGTACGCTCGCCGCGCGTCGTGCAGATCCGCGTCAATGCAGGCTTCATCCCGAAGGAACACTGGATTCAAGACCCGGTGATGGGTGGCGGCCGCCTGATTGGTGAGGCCTGCCACTTTGTGGACCTGGCCTGCGCCCTGGCGGCCTCCGATCCCGTCGAGGTTCACACCATCGGCATGAGTAAGCCCGGCGTGTCGCCACTGCTCAACGACAACGTCTGCATCAACCTGCGCTTCGCCGATGGCAGCATTGCCAGCATTGTCTACACAGCCGATGGCTCGAAGGCCCAGCCGAAGGAGCGCGTGGAACTACACGGCGGTGGACGCTCCGCCGTCATTGACGACTTCAAAATCGGGGAGTTCTTCGAGGGTGATACCGGCCACCGCCGCAGCAAGATGGCGTCTCAGGACAAGGGGCAGAAGGCAATGCTGCAGGGCTGGGTCAAGGGTCTGCGCAGCGGTCAGGCACAGACACCGTCGAAGACGTTGCTGGCAGTCAGTGCGGCCACCATCGCAGCGGTCGAGTCGATGACCGTTGGTGGCCCGGTCGCCATCGACGCATCGACCTGACACACGTCAGCGCAGGGCGGCAAGCGCCTGCGCTGACGAGCGAACCCTGCGCTCGCTCAGGGTTTCGTCTGGCGGTCAGGTGGCTGCAAAACGCTTGCGTAGATGTTCCGCAACTGCGCAATCACAGCCGCCACGCTGCTGCGCCCAAGCACATGCTCGCGGGCCTGCGCCGCCATCGCGGCGCGGCGCGGCATATCGGTCGCCAAGGCCACGAGCCGATCGCTCAGCCCCTGCACGTCGCCGGGCTCGACCCATAGGCCGTGGACTTCGGGTTCCATCATGTCCGGCACGCCGCCCACTGGTGTGCAGATGACGGGCACCCCGTAGGCCATTGCCTCCAGCACCGACACCGGCATACCCTCCCGGTATGAAGGCAGCACAAATATGTCAGCCCGTCGCAACTCTTGCTCCTTCTCGGCCCCGGAAACCCAACCGAGGAAGTCCAGGTCGGAGCGCACACCCAGGCGCTCGGCCTCGGCCAGGAACTGGTCCACCTCGCCCTTGCCACCCACCACAAGGCGCCAGCCTGGGCATTGCTGGCGAAAGAACACCCAGGCCTTGAGCAGGTCGTAGCAGCCCTTGAAGTCATAGATCCAGCCAAGAAACAGCACCCGCCCCTGCCCCTGCGGTGCCCCGCGTTGCGACTCGACCAGCGGCGCAATCGGCAACTCCACCGGATTGCCGAGTACCTCGACCCTTGCGCGCGGGGCAAACTCGTGAATCCACCTGCCCCAGGTATCGGTCAAGACGATGACAGCCGTGCTGGACTGCAAGGTGTGCCGTATCCACCAGACACGCAGCCGCGAGCCCACACTAGCCCGGTCCGGTCCGACCCAATCAGCGAACCCACCGCTGTGCAGATGAAAGATGGTCGGCACACCAAAGCAGCGTGCGAGCGCCAACAAGAGGGATTTACGCCAGAAACTGGCCGCCGACGACACATGGGCATGCACCAAGGCGACCTTGCCTCGTGCAAGGGCCGCCACCGTCGTGCGCAAGGCCCCGGTGAATTCGATCGCCTTGGCCACGCGAGAGCCGTCTTTGTGCGTGGACACATGGCGCATCGGCAACTGTTCGAACAGCCCCCCAACTCGATAGGTCTTGACGACGGCAGCAATTCCGCCACGCGTCATCGGGCTGGTGCTCAACATCAGGACCTGCTTCCCCTCCTCAAGAGCCACCGCAGGCCCGCCCGAGGCGCTCGGCTCATTCCAAACCGGCGCCTCGGAAGCCGACAAAGCCGCTGGCGGGGCGAATGACACGACGGCATCCATGGCCGCGCCCAGGTATCGGCCAATATCCAGATGCTGAACCAGCAACCTCTGTTTGCCCCGCTCCGTGACCGGGATGCTATCGACCTGCACCACGCGAACGTCGCACCCTCCCTGCGTCTTGTCTCGCACCGCCTGGGCAATCTCGTCGCACATGCTGGCACTCAAGCGCTGCAGCGGCACAACCTTCAGGAGCACCTCGCCGGGCTCGAACTGCTCGTACTGGATTCGCAGGCAGTGGTTGAGCTGCTCGAAATGCGCCGCCCCCAAGGTCGTCACAGTCACCAAGCGGTGGTCATGGCAGACCACAAACTCCTGCAAGCGCCCCTCGATGCGCTCAAGCACCGGGTAGCCGCGCAGACTCGGATGTGGCTCACCGCCCAGCACGGCAAAGTCACCGGTCCGATAGCGGACAAACGGCATCACCAGATTGTCGAAACTGGTGCCAACAATCTCGCCGACCTGCCCCTGCGTAGTGACGGGCTTTCCCCGCGAATCAATGAGTTCAATGTGACCATAGTGCGGCCACATGTGATAACGAGGGTCGCCGGCCAGCGTATGGCCCAAGAGCACCCGCTCGGTGTGCCCATAGGTCACGATCACCGGGCAATTGAAAAATGCCTTGAACGCAGTCATGTGGTGCTCGAACACCGACTCCGATGTCAGCACGACGCAGGTCACCTGGCTCAACACCTCGCTCTTGCCATGGGCACTTAGCCAGGCGATCAGGGGATACAGGGCCGAGGGGAAGGCGTGGATGTAGCGCGGTTTCCAGCGCGTCAGCGCCTCGACGTACTCTGTCATGTACTCGGGTTCGAGGTGATCGGTGCTCAGAATCAGATGGCGCTTGATCGGCTCATACATCCACATGCGCCCGGAGCCCGCAGTGCGCACGGTCCGGCCACGCAAGGCCAGCACAATGCCCTTCCCCTCGGTGCCGAATCGATCGCCCATTGCATGAAAAGCCGCCCATTCCTTCGCGCGGCTGACGCCTCGATGCGCATAGAAAGTCATCGGAACGGAGGTCGAGCCACCGGTGAACATCTTCAGCCTTGCACTGCGTGGCAATGCCGAATTTGTGTAACTCTCAAGACCCAGCTTGATGGCCTCCTTCTCCGTGAACGGGAGCTGGCTCAAAACCTCTTCGGGCGCATCAAGCAAACCCTCACGTAGATGCCTGAAGTCACGAAACGCGACAACGTGGGTCAGCGCCACATCCAGCGTCTGGCACAGGCGCTGTCGCAGATACGTCTGGTCCAGTTCCTCGGCTCCAAACACAGTCTTGAACGCCTGGTAGCGCCGCCCGAACCGCAGAGCCGGCGGCACCATGGCATAGGCCCCACCGGTCAGCGTCTTTACCCACTGCGGCGAGGCGACATAGCGTGCGGCCAGTACGTGTAGAGTGTCGTCAACAAGCATTTTTCTAGGCTCTCAAGTCTCTGATTCGGCACCCCTGATGCGGTAGAAGTCAGGCTCCCGCGACGAACGATGCGCCGCGAAGCAGTGTATGCGTGGAAGATGTCGCCACCGTCCGCTCGGCCAGATGGCGATGCTCGAATGAGCACTTCGCTCGGACAGTCCTCAGGCAGGCAACAATCGCCAGCTTGCCGAGTACTGCACTTCCCATGCCACAGGACGTTGCCGCCGGCACTTGGCATTGGTACAGCGGTCAACACGAAACCCACGACGAGATGACGAAACCGCCAAGAGTTTTGATGGTCGGAACCTCCCTCGACCAGCGCGGAGGTGTAGCCGCCGTGCTGCGCACCTGGCGCGACAACGGGCTGTTTGACCGCTACGGCATTCACTTCTTGGCCACCAACGGCAACGGCAGGGTCGCCCGCAAGGTGTGGCTCGCACTAGTCGCCTGGCTTAAGGCCGCGTGGTGGTTGAGCCTGGGCCGAGTCAAAGTGATCCACGTTCACACATCCTCCTATGCGAGCTTTTGGCGCAAATCGCCGTTGTTCTTGATCGCGTGGATGCTTCGGCGACCGTTTATCGTCAGCCTGCATGGGGGGGCCTTTCGAAACTTCTTCAGCTCCGGCGGCCCGATTCGGCGGGCTTGGATCAAATGGGTCATGCGCAGCGCGAGCCGCTTTATTGTGCTGACCCCCAGTTGGCGTGAGTGGGTGCTCAGCATTGAGCCGCGAGCGCGGTTGGCCATCATCCCCAACACCACCAATGTGCCCGCAACCATATCCGCGAACTTGCTGGAACCCGACCTGCTGCTCTATCTTGGGCGTGTCGAGGCCGAGAAGGGCGTCGGCACGTTGCTAGCGGCTCTCTCACTTGCGCGCTCGAACGGTGCTCGCTGGCGCCTCGTCATCGGCGGGACGGGTAGCGCGATGGCAGAGGTGCAAAAGCAGGCCCTGGACCTTGGCCTGACCGACGCGGAGATCAGCTTTCCCGGTTGGCTGGACGAGGCCGAAAAACAGCACCTCCTGCAGCGATGCGCCATGCTCGTGTTGCCCTCACTGATCGAGAACATGCCGGTCTGTGTGATAGAAGCCTTTGCCTACGGCAAACCGGTAATTGCCACGCGCGTGGGCGGGTTGACCGACATGGTGGAGCCAGGGCGCGACGGCTGGCTGGTAGCCCCATCAGATCCAGAAAAACTGGCGCAAGCCTTGAATGAGGCCTTCACGCAGCGAGCCGAGCTGCCGGCGATGGGGCAGCACGCGCGCGAGAAGGCGCTGTGTCAGTATTCGCCAGACTCGATCGGTGCCCTACTCAGTTCCCTGTATGAAGAAGTCATGCTAACGACCTGATCCGTATCTCTAAGTGCAATAGGCTCGTGTTATTGTTTTCGGCTAGGCGATTCAACCGCGCCCTGTCGAAGCCACGTACAGCCAATCGCCCGTCCCAACACCCTGCCGTTTCAGGTTCACGTCATGCGCGAAAGCACTCAAGCACCCTCCTTTCTGATCACGATCGACACCGAGGGAGACAACCTTTGGGGGCGGCCGCAACAAGTCGGCACGCGCAACGCCGAGTATCTGCCGCGGTTTCAAGCACTGTGCGAGCGGTTTGGCTTCAAGCCAACCTATCTGACCAACAACGAGATGGCATTGGCCCCTGCCTTTCAGGAGCTTGGGCGGGAAGCACTGAAGCAGGGTACGGCGGAAATCGGTATGCATTTGCACGCCTGGGACAGCCCGCCGCTGGTGCCGTTGACAGATGCCGACCACGAGCACCACCCTTACCTGATCGACTACGCCGCACCGATGATGCGCGAGAAGATCGCCCACATGACCGATTTGCTCGAAGATATCTTCAGCACCAAGATGCGCAGCCACCGGGCCGGCCGCTGGCCTTCAACGAAACCTACGCCGAACTGCTACTTGAGCGGGGCTACTGCGTGGACTGTTCGGTAACACCAGGTCACTCGTGGGGTGCCATGAGTGGGGCGCCTGGAAAGTTCGGCACTGACTACACCCACTTCCCCGACCACCCCTATTTCATCGATCCGAGCAACATTGCCCAGGCCGGCAAGTCGAGTCTGCTCGAACTGCCGGTCACCATCAGGAGTTCCTGGTTGCGCAAGTGCTGGCCCGGCGCCTACAAGGGCGAGTTCAAGCGCTTTGCGCGCCGTATGGCGCCGGAATTGACCTGGCTTCGCCCCAATGGCGGCAACCTGAATGCCATGCTTTCGCTGGTGGACTGGGCCGAAAGGCGCCGTTTGCCCTACATCGAGTTCATGATTCACTCGTCCGAGTTCATGCCCGGAGGCAGCCCGTACTTCAAGACAGAACAAGCAGTGACGGGTCTGTACGCCGATCTCGAACGGCTGTTCGACCGCATCGCACACAGCTTCAAAGGGCAGACGCTGAGTGGATTTCATGATGACTACGTGGCCGCAAGCCAGCCGCGGAGCAGCGCAACCGGCCAAGGCGCCGCGACGTCCCTCCGCGCATGAATGTTCTGAAGTCGTCCTGGCCGCGCATTGCCGAATTCTGGTTTGACGAGCCACTGCCGAAAAGGGGTGTAGATGTCGCCGTGCTGCGCCAGTTCAGCCGCCCGGTGCCCAACGCCGTGCCCCGCCCGTTCCACAGCATCGAAATCGACCTGCAGACGCCCGAGGAAACCCTGCTGAAGGCGATGGATGCCGACACCCGCTACGAGATACGGCGTGCCGAAACCAAGGATCAGCTCGAGGCCGAAGTGCTGATGCAGCCCTCGGAGGCGCTGCGGCAGGAGTTCCTGCGCTTCCACGGCGCCTTTGCGGCGGAGAAGAATCTGCAGCCCGCGACCCCTGCCCTGCTCGACCCGCTGGTGGCAGCAGGCATGCTGTGCCTCACGCGCGTGCTGAGCCAGGGCGAGCCCCTGGTCTGGCACAGCTATGTGATCGCCCAGGGGCGGGCCCGGCTGCTGCACTCCGCCTCGCTCTTTCGCGGCGGCGACAACGCGCAGCGCAATCTGGTCGGGCGCGCCAACCGGTGGCTGCACTGGCGCGACATGATGGCGTTTCAAAGCCAGGGCCTGCGGGCCTATGACATGGGGGGCTGGTACGAGGGCACCGACAACGCCCAGTTGCTGGCCATCAATCGCTTCAAGCAGGGTTTTGGCGGCGTGCAAGTTGCCCAGTTCAATGCCACTGTGCCCCTCAGCTGGCTGGGCCGTCTTTACATCTGGAGCAAGCAGCTGTCCCGCGCCAGGCCTGTTTGATACGGCCGAGTGCGGCCGCTGCGTCGCACACCCACACTGAGAGCATCAAGATCATGAATGTCGTGAGATCTGGCAGGCCCCGTGTTGCCGAGTTCTGGTTCGACGAACCCGTTGCTGGGCGCGGCGCCGACCTGGCCATCCTGCGCCAGGTCAAGAGCCCGCCGGCGCGCAGCCACTTCGTGCAACCTTTCCAGACCCTGGTCATTAAGCTGGGCCAAGAGGAGGATCAGCTGTTCGACGCGTTGAACAAGGAAACCCGGCAGGAGATCCGGCGCGCCCGGGACAAGGATCTGTTGCGCTACGAGCTGTTCGAGCAGCCCACGCCGGATTGCGTCGCCTCCTTCTGCGCCGCCCATGCGCACTTTGCGGGGCTGAAGCGATTGCAAGCTGCGACGGTGCCGCAGCTGATGTCCCATGCCGACGCGGGCAGCCTGCGCCTGGCCCGGGCGGTTGCCGAGGACGAGACACTGGTCTGGCATAGCTTCGTCGTCGTCGGCGGCCGGGCCCGCGGCCTGCACAGCACCCCGCTTTACCGGCCCGAGGACCGTGCCCTGTCCCACCGGGTCGGGCGAGCCAACCGCTTCCTGCACTGGCACAACATGATGCAGTTCAAGCAGCAGGGCCTCGAAGCCTACGACATGGGCGGCTGGTACGCGGGCACGAGCGACCCGGCACTGGTGTCCGTCAATCGGTTCAAGGCCAGTTTCGGTGGCGCTGTGGTGACCGAATACAACGCCATACTGCCCTTGAATTGGCTTGGCTACGCTTTCATGCGCTTCAAGTACGGGCGCACTCGAAGCTCCAGCTGACGCCACTTGGTGGCTGAATGTGGAGCAACAAGTGCGTCGACTCCGGCAATCGGCGAGGTAATCGGCTCAGCGCGTGATTCGATCAAGCCACGCATTTCTCGACAGCAATTTGCGCTGCACAAGAATAGGCAAAAGCAGGCCTGCCGAGAGAAGCAGGGGTATGGCTATAAAGAACCGCGCGCCATCCCATCCGAGAGTCTTTAGAACGAGAACCTTTGCTGCGCCAATCGCAAAGGTATTCATGAGGTAGATGGGCCAAGACCTTTCGCCAAGCCATCGCAGCCATAGACTCGGACCCGGCCATTTGGTCGCAATGAATACGGCCATGCCGTGCAAGGCGGGAAGCGAAAGAAATGCCGCAACCACCCACTGCACCTTAGTCGGCAAGTAGCAGAGAGCGAGCAGCAGCGCGGCCAAGCACAGGACCCACCATTTGAGCACCCATGCCAACACGGCGTGCCGATACTGAAGCGCCCAGTGTGCGACCAGGAAAAAGACCCAGTAGCGAGCCACCTGGTGAAGGGCGCCGATCTTGGTCACGTACCCCAGCACCGAGAGAAAGTGCAGTGCCAACGCCAATGAAGCAATCCACGCGAATGCATTTTCCATGTACCGCAGCGCCACCAGGGTGAACCCGTAAATACCGAGCAGCGCGACGATGAACCACAGATAGGAAATAAAACCTTCGGTGGGATAGATCAGCAGCCCGAGCCAATCGCTCCAAACCGACCGCACGGGCCGATCCACGGGCACAAAAGAGGCCAAGCCAAGCTTTGCCAGAAATGCGCACACCGCAAATATGAGGTAGGCCGGCACCATGCGAGACGCCGCTCGGCGAACTCGGATGACTCGTTGCGACGGCTCCGCCGTCCAGAATACATATCCCGCAAGATAGAAGAAAAAGGCCATGTGGAAGCTGTACAAGCCTTCATGCATCAAGGCATACCACTCGTTTCCTGCAGGTTTGATATCGCGAGCCACCAAATGGCCAAAAACCACCAAAACAATGGCAATACCCTTAGCCACATCTACGTCATCGAGTCGCCCCTTATTGGTGGTCATGATGCAGCGGTGAGTATTGGGTAATAGTCGAGTTGAAGGCGCGCATCAAGCAGGCACTTGATGCAAAGAATGACGCAAACAGATGCCGTAAACGCGTTGCAAGGCATCGACGGAACGTGCAATGGTGGCATGCCGCTCCACCCACTCGCGAAGTCGAGCCCCAGTTACCGCCCGGCACGCCGAAACATCCAGGATTCGAGCGGCGATTTCGGCAGCATCGCGGGACGGCACCGTCCAGAAGGAGTCTTCGAGGATGACGCGAATGTCGGAATAGTCGGTTGAGATGACCGGCGTCCTGACCGCCATGGCCTCAAGCACGACATTGGGAAAGCCTTCGTTCCGGGATGTGCTGAAAAGAACATCGGCGGACGCGATCACCTGCAACGCGTCATCCCTGTGGCCGACCAGTCGAATTCGATCCGCATGCCGGGAGTTGCGCAGGCGCTCACAAACACTGTCGTCCCATGCATGAGTCTTCTTCTCGGCCGGGCTCTCGTAGCCCAGGCGCTTGCGATACGCCGCACCGACAAAGGCGACCCCCCAGTCGCCGCCGCCCGAGTCGATCAATGCCTCTGCAACCTCGATGGCGAGAAGATGATCCTTGGCAGGTTTGATGGTGCCCACCATCACAGCCATCTTCAGATTGGAAGAACCAAAGAATTCTTGCCGGTAGTCAATGTCGCGCCCGGAGCAGCGCGCATCGATGTCCGCAAGGTCGACACCATTCCACACCGTAAACGACTTGTCCGGCCCGAACCGATACATGTCCTGCGCAAAGGCACATCCAGCGTAGGTATTCGCGATCACGGCATCCACCAGCCATCGGGTCGAGACGTGAATGGCACGTTGCGCCAAGGTCATTCGATACCCGTGGCTGCGCTCAGAGTTAATGACCGGAATCCCCATTCCGATCGCCGCCAGGCGCGTATAGATATTGGCGTCAAACAGCAGGCCGTGCACCAACTGAGGGCGCCACTCCCGAATAAAGCTGCGCAAACGACGAATGACCTTGGCGTCCAGCCGAGTGCGCTTGTGATCGACGATCACGGGAATACCCAACCGCGTCAATTCGCTGGCGCGAGACGCCTCCTGCGTGAGCAAATAGACGGCAACCTCATGACCACGCCGTATCAGCTCCTGGGCGATGGCAATCAGCTGCGTTTCCGCTCCACCATAGCCCAGCCCGCTGTTGACCAAGAGCACACGCAATCGGCCGTGGTCATCAAGCTTCAACGCGGCCTCCAGCCCACAAAGGGGCGGCGAGTCAACATGGTCCTTTCATTCGGCAAAGCAGCGGCCTTGGACAGTTCCCTCTGTCCCTGACGCAACTTTTCCGCCAATGGCCAGTAGGCCAGGGTCATGCCGATTGAAAACCAGAAGAATGCTTGTGAAAAGTGCGGCAGCCAGTAGCCGTTGCCCATACCCATGATGAGCATACCGATCAAGGCGGCCGCGGCTCCCGCGAAGTAGCTCCGCAAGGCTGGACTAAGTTCGTCGGAACGAGACAGCAGTTGCATCGCCCTGAGTGATCGCCAGTAGAAATAGGTGATCGCTACCATACCGATGAGGCCTAGATCCAACAACATCTCGAGATAGAGGTTGTGCGGGTGACCTGCCGAATACTGGCCTCGGCTGACCGGATTGCTCCAGGCCGTGGAACCGGTGCCTCGACCCCAGATCGGGCTGCGCAACACCTCAGGAACCAACATGTAGTAAATGCCAATGCGGCCCGCCGTGAGCGCTTCATTCGTACTGCCACTGCGCGCCTCGGCGAGTGTCGATTGGTCAAGCCCCGTTGTGGCACGCTCCCGCATGGCCTGGGGTCCGAATATAGCGATGGCAGCGAATACAAAAGTGGCGACGATCAGCACCCGCAACTGTCGTCTATTGATCAGGAAGACCGCCAGCACGATAAGGAAGGCAAGATATCCCCCGCGCGAGAAGGTCAACAGCAGCCCGAGCAGGACCACCCCTAGCGCCATCAGGGCAGCGACCCTCTTGTTGCCCCGCAAATCAGCCGCGAGAAAGAGCAACGGCCCGCTCGCCGCAGCAAACAGCATGCCCCATTCATTCGCGTGCCCCCCGGTCGGGGCAAGAAACTCGCGATGCGACTGCAGCACCGACAGGTTGATACCCAGCTTGGCAATCAAAGCAACAATCGCCAAAACACAGCCCATGGCCGAAACGGCGAAGGGAATGATGAAGAGTCCAGGCCTTCGACTGTCTCTCACCGCATTCGCAAGCAACAGCGCGAACACGACGACGGTCATGGGCTTGATGAATCGAGCCTTCAGGAAGCTGACGGGCTCGTATTGAAGTGCAGCGTCGGCCAACACGTAGTTGCGCTGTGCCTCGCCCAAATGCCCCCAGGCCAGCAACAAGCCGACGCACATCGGTATCAGCATGCCGATCCAGACCACACGGGGCGGCCAGGCAATCTCCTTGCGCCCGAACAGCCGGCCCACCATGAACACCAGGAAGGTGGTCAACAGGACGTAGTTGAAGATATTGAAGCCGCGCGCCTGCGGTAGTAGTGGAGAGTTGATGAACGGCAGTATCAACAGCATGAAGACCACGCCTACCCGATAGTCCCGCAGAACCAGCAACATCGGGATCAGTGGCACCACGAGCACGACGGCCACCCAGCCGCCCAAGAGCGCGGCAATGCCCCCCAGCACGACGGCCAGGAACATGACACCAAGCAATAACATCCACTTCATAGCGGTTTTCCGACTGGCGGCTCTCTTTGGGTCAGCAAGATGTCTCGCAGCGCAACCGCTGCCAGGATCAACTGAACAATGGAAGACAGGCCATAAGCCCACACGGTGCCAATGATGCCTACATACGGCAGCAACAGCGCGGCAATACCAACGTAAAGCACCGGAACAATCAGCTCCAGCGTCATATACCAGCGCCGACGCACCAGCGCAACAAGCACAAATCCGAGCGACCAGGCCACGGTCTTGAGCACATCCCCGGCCAGTTGCCAGGGCATCAGCTCGACCATTGGCGCAAACGAGGGCGCGAACACCCATCTCACCACCAACTCACGGCCCACAAACAGAACCGTCGCGATGGTCGCGGTCACCACCGCCACCGCACCTACCGTGCGCAACACTTCATGACGCAGTTTGCCTGGCTGCGAGGCCAACTCGCCCAGCTTGGGCAGAAAGTACATCGACACAGAGGAGGTGACCACCGCGAGATAGGTTTCAGACAAGCGCCATGCAGCCTGCCAGTGCCCTGTCTGCGTCCACCCCAGTTCGGAGCTCATCAGTTCGCGCAGGGCAATGAGTGCGAGCGGCGTCATCGTCGAATGCATGAGCAGCATCGGATAGAAGGCCAGAATGCGCTTCAGGGTGGCCTTGTCAGACGCCCCGAAAAAGTCACTCCAGCCTATGCCTGGGCTGCGATGCAGCATCCAGGCGCTCGCGGCCAGTGCCATGAAGTAGGCGGCGGCGGCCCCCTTCAGGCCCAGGTCCAAGCCCCCCCACCAGACGGCGGGCACAAAGACCAGGAACCCCCCGGCCGTGGCCAGCATATTGGCCACCGCGACGGCCGACAGTCGGTGCATGCCGTTGATCGTTCCGAGCAACACGCCGTTGAGTATCAAGGCCCAGACCCCCGCCCCGGCAATGCCCATGGCCAGCGCATGCCGGGAGTCGCCGAGCAGCCATTCGGCGAGCCAGGGCGAGGCGCCGGCGATGATCACGAAGGCCGCGGCGCCCAGCGACATGCACCAGCGGAAGGCGGTAGCGAGCACCCGGTTGCGCTGCGTCACGTCGCCGGCATGCTCGGCCGCAAGGCGCACGACGGCCGTGCCGGCGCCGTTCACCAGCGCACCCTGGCACAGGGTAACGAAGCTGTTGAGCTGGGCGACCAGGGTCAGCCCCGCAGGGCCAAGCACCACCGCCGTGACCTTGATGCTGGCAAAGCCCAGCACCAGGCGCAGCAGCGACTGCATGGCGCCGAGGCCGAAGGCCTTGCGCAGACGTGGTGCGACGGCGAGCCTCATGCGGCACCGTCCTGCAGTAAGCCGCTCAGCACGCCGGCATAGCGGGCGGCCACGGCCTCGGGCCTGTGGAACCGGCTGAAGTGGTCCAGGCAATGGGCACTCTGCGCCGCCCACTGCACTGGGTCGTTCAGCAACGCGCGCGCGCGGTTGATCATCGCCGGCAGATCGCTCACCGCCAGCGTGCCCGACACGCCCGCCTCGACCTCGGGGCCGACAAAAGACAGCGTCGGAATGCCGCGCGCCCAGGCCTGCAGAAAGGTGTTCGGGAAGCCCTCCACTGGCGAGGTGTTCACCAGCAGGGAGGCGCCGGCAAACTGTTCGTGCACCTTGGCGTAGGGTACGAAGCCCAGCACCTCGAGGTTCTTGATGCTCTTGCACTCGGCGGTGATGCGCTCGTTGTAGCTGCCGGCCTTGACACCCGGGCCCAGACCGCCGACGAGCTTGAACTGCCGCTCCGGCATGGCACGGGCCAGTTCCAGAAACAGGTCGGGCCGCTTGATGTGCTTGACCGTGCCGACAAACAGCACCGGGCCAGCAAAGCTCGCCAAGGGTGCGACCGGTTCATCGGAGCAGTTCGGTACGATGAAGCCGCTGCGCCCCCAGACCTGCTGCAACAGCCGCTGCTGGGCCAGGTTCTGGGTCAGTATCGCGTCGCTGCGCTTGAGCCCCCAGCGGAACAGCCATAGGTCGCGCCGGGTGACGCCGGGCTTGCCTTCGGCGGCAAAGTCGACATCGCTGGCGCTGGCGAACATCAGCTTGATGCGCTGGCGCCGGCGGTAGTAGGCGCAGGCGGCCAGATAGGCTCCACACACGCGGTGGTAGATGACGTCGGGGCGCTGCCTGCCTAGCGCCGCCACGCATCCGGTAAGGCGCGGATGGATGAACCGTAGGCCGGGAATGCCGGCCGACTTCGGCGCCGGCATGCGGTCGATGGTGATGCCCTGATGGACAACGCGCTCGGGCTGGCCGAAGTCGCCGGTGACCACACCGATCTCATGGCCCATGCTCTGCAGCAGGCGGATGATCATCAGTTGCTGGACCTCGGCGCCGCCGGCCATCTTGACATCATCGGCGTTGACCAACACCGGGTAAAGCGTCGGCGACACAAAGGTGATGCGCAGCGGCTTGGCCATCAGGCACGCGCCTCAACCAGGCGGGTGAACAGGGCCTGGTATTGGTCGGCGGCTGCGCGGGTCGAGAAGCTGGCCTCGAAGTAGTCGCGGCAGCGCTGGCCCTCTCGCTGCCACAGGACCGGCTGCGATTTCAGGCGCAGCACCTGCGCGACCATCTCGCCCAGGGAGCCGGCCACACTGCCGACGGCCGCACCGTCATGGACGGCGCCCGGGTCGAAGAAGGAGACGGAGGGCATGCCACGCGACCAGGCCTGCAAAAAGGTGTTCGGAAAGCCTTCGGCGACCGAGGTGTTGACGAGCATCGACGCGCCATCGAACATCGCCTCGACATCGACAAAGGGCACGAAGCCTGTGAACTCGATATTGCCCAGCCCCTTGGCCAGCTCACGCAACGAGGCCATGTGGGCCTCACTGCCGCCACCGACCAAGCGAAACTGGAACTGCGGCAGGCTGCGCGCCAGCTCGACGAACATCTCCGGCCGCTTCAGGTCCTTGACCGAGGAAACCCAGAGCACCGGGCCGTCGTAGGCGGCCGCCTGGCCAATGTGGTCGTAGCAGCTGCGAATCAACGTGGTGTCTGGACGGAAGTGCTGCCTGCACAGTGCCCCCTGGCGCTCGCTCTGCACCACCACTGCCTGCACGCGCCTGAGGCCCCAGCGAAACAGCCCGCGGTCGCGGGCATGGCGGATGAAGGGCAGACGCGGATCGAAGTCCATGTCGGATGCGCCCGCGAAGACGGCCATGCGCCGCGCCAAGCGGGTGAAAGCCACCACCATGCCGGTCAGGGCGCCGCCGGCACGCTGGTAGTAGATGTCGGCGTTGGCGCGGCGCAGCGCCGCCCACAGGCTGGTGAAACGGGGATGGATGAAGCGCAGCACGGGCAGTCCCTCATCGGGCCCATGCATGCGGTAGACCTTGATGCCATCGATCACCACGCCATCTTGCTGGCCGTAGTTCATGCAGATCATCGACACTGCATGGCCGCGCCGCACAAACTCGCGGGCCAGGATGCACTGCTGGATCTCGGCACCGCCGACGACCTTGACGTCTCGCGAGCCGGCGAGCACCGAGTAGGCACCCGGTGCCACAAAGCACAGGCTAGGAGCCGGGCCGCCAGCGCGCTGTTGCTGGCGCACTGCCTTCGCCACCGACATATCCGTCATGCCGCACGAGACAAGCTGGCCGGAGCCATCCAGCGCTCATGCCACATCTGGAAGGCCAGCAGCAGCCAAATCTTGTCGGTGGACAGCACATCGCCTGCCCTGAAGCGTTTGACGATCAAAGCCACTTCGCGGGGATTCAGGAGGCCTTGCTGGCTGATGCGCGAGGGGTTGAGATATTGATCAAGCAGGCCCTTCATCTCGCCACCCAGCCACTTGCGCACCGGCACGCTGAAGCCGCGCTTGGGTCGGTCGAGCAGGGCCTGCGGCACATGCCGGTACAGCACCTTGCGCAGCAGATGCTTGGTGCCCAACGCGCCGCGGCGCAGGTCAAAGGGCAGCGAGAAGGCGAACTCGACCAGCCGGTGATCGAGCAGGGGCTCCCGCCCCTCGATGCTGACTGCCATGGTGGCCCGGTCAACCTTGGTCAGCACATCGGACGGCAGGTAGTTGTGCAGGTCCCAAAGGCAGAGCTTCTCGCCATCGTTGCCTGCAAATACCCCGCAATGCGCGCGTGACTTGATCGGCTCGACGCCCAGCAATCGCTGCAACTCGGGATCGCTGAAACGGGCCAGCGCGCTGTCATAGATCTCGCCGACATTGGCCGACGAAAGTCGCTCGTTGATCTTGTCGAAGCGAATGGTCACCGCTTCACGCAGCCGGTGGTTCAGTTCCCCGGGCCACTGCATGGCGGCGAGCTTGTCATCGGCGGCCCGCCAGGGCACAGCCGACAGCACGCTGTTGGCGGCGCGGCGCACCCCCAGCGGAATGCCGGCGAGCTTGCCCATCTGCGCCAGCATGGCGGTGTGGCCGCCATAGCCGCTGAACATCTCGTCGCCACCATCGGCCGACAGCACGACCTTGACCTCCTCGGCCGCGACGCGCGAGACCAACAAGGTGGGCAGGCCAGAGGAGTCGCCGAAGGGCTCGTCATAGAGGTCGCCCCAGGAGGGCAGCATGCGCATCGCTTCCGACGAATCGAGAATGCGGGTGGTGTGATCGGTGCCAATGTGCCTGGCCACCGCCTCGGCGAACGGGGCTTCGTTGAACTCCTGCTCGTGGAAGCCGATGGTGAAGGTGCGGATCTGCTGCGTGCTGTGCTTTTGCAGCAGCGCCGCAACCAGCGACGAGTCCAGCCCACCGGACAGAAACACGCCCACCGGCACGTCGGCAATCATGCGGTACTTGAAGGCGCTGACCATCAGGCTTTCAAGTTCCTCCTCGAGGTCGGCCTCGGACCGCGTCGATCGATCGATGGCATGGTCCTGCACATTCCAGTAGCGCGTGATCTCCGGCGCGCCGGTGGACTTCAGGCACAGGCGGTGCGCCGGCTGGAGCTGGAACACCTTGTCGTAAATGGTGCGCGGGTCGGCAATGTAGGAGTAGCGGAAGAAGTCGACCATCGATTGAGGGTCGATCGTGCCCGGTGTGCCGCTGAAAGCGCGCAGGGCCTTCAACTCGGAACCGAAGGCCAGGACGCGGCCGTCCCAGCTGTAGTACAGGGGTTTGACGCCCAGGCGGTCACGGACCAGGTGCAACTCGCCGGTGGGCTTGTGCCACAGCGCGATGGCGAACATGCCGATGAATCGGGTCACTGCGTCCAGGCCCCACTGGGCCACAGCCGCCAGAATGACTTCCGAGTCCCCACTCCCTTGAAAGTGATAGCCCAGAGGCTCTAGCTCGGCACGGATCTCACGAAAGTTGTAAACCTCGCCGTTGAAAACCATCACCCAACGACCGCAAGCAGAAGTCATCGGCTGGTGGCCCGCCGAACTCAAATCCAGTATGGATAGCCGACGATGACCCAGGCCCACCGAGCGGTCGGACGAATACCAGACGTCGCCATCGTCGGGGCCTCGATGATGCAGGGCCTGGGTTGCCCCGGGCAGCCCGGCCGCCCATGAATCAACCTGACCCGAGATGACCCGGTAACCCGCAATTCCACACATACATTGACCTCAGACGGAGCCGACCAGACGGCGCTTCAGTCCGGCATCGATATTCTTGAACAAGCTGTCGGCAAAACTCAGATGCTGCTTGAACGCCTGCTCAGGTTTCGCGGAAAGACTGGAGATACGAACCAAGTAGCCGTCCGGGATATAGCCGGTCATCGCGTACTTGAACTGAATGGCCTCGCGGTCAAGGTAGCTGAGTACCACATGGTCACCCATGGTGAACCAATAGGTTATCGGCTCGACGCGCGATCCCTGCGTGGCGACCATTCGAGTGCCGGAAACCGGGCCGTCGGCCAGCGGAAAGTTTGTGCGCTGCAACTCCGAAATCCGGAAGCCCTGAGCCGAATAACAGACCTCCTGCCGATGCGCACGCATTTGCTGGTGCTGGCGCGAGCCGTAGGTGATCGACAGCATGATGCGCTCACCCTTGCCGTTGATATAGGTGCGGCTCAGGATCTGATCGTAGATTTGATTCAGCACCGATTGCTGGTCGGGTGAAGGTGGCAGTGGAACCACCGACGCATCGACCGACCAATCCCCGAAGGACTTTGGAACGGCCTCGTCCAAATTGAATTTAGTCCGTGTTTCCGACAGCAAGGCGTTGGGGACGGCAACCACGCTCAAGGTTGCTGCGCCAAACATCAAGGCGGTGACTATCATCGAGCGGGCGAGGTTCTTGAACATCACGTGGTTCCCCGCTTGCGGAAAAAGAATCCAAGAACCGAATCCATTACAAACATCAGGAACAACGCGACGATAAACAACAGCATACCGGCGGCGCCATGGATTACCCCTTGGCCGGCTTCATCGCCGAAGTGGTAGGTCACCAGCACCAAGACGATGACACGGATAACGTTGGCCGTAAAACTCATCGGTATCAGAAGGATGGCGAGCAGCACATTCCGCAGCCGTGAGGTGTGTCCGACAATATTCATGTAAAGCAAACCCAATGCTTCAAGAGTGAACATTGAGTTCAGGCCAGCGCACGCATCTGCCACCAAAAGCTGATAAGGGCCAACATTCAAGATGACACCCGTGCGCGCAATTGGGTACCCTGCTGCCCACAAAACCTGCTCGGAGAACCAAGACACCGCCTGCTTTAGCGGCGCGGTCATTGCGTCAACAACCGGGCCTGGAAGAGGGACAGCGAACAACAGGAAAAAAATGGGGAATGAAGCAACCCGAACCACGCCCCAGCCGAAAGTCACCGCCAGCGCGCCCACCAACAATGGGATGATCGCCCCCATTTCAAAGGTGACGATGTTCTGCAAACGCCCGACAAAGTAAATGAACAATCCAGAGAGTAGCCAAGCCCACCCCATGAAACCCGCCGGCCGCCCCGCAGCTGCCGCCTTTTGGAAAAGCTCACGTCGCTGCCAGAGCAGCCAAGCCGCCACCGCAAGGATGATTGGGCCATGCCCTTGCTCATCGGTATTCCAGACGGTGTGGGCCAACTTGATGAACACCGGGCCAAACATGACACCCAGGCCCAAGGCCAGCAACAGACCCGGCATCATTGACTGCAGATTCAGCGGTTTGCTCAAGCTGACCTCACCGAGCATTTAAGCTCTCCTCAATATTCATTCATGACAACGCCGGCCAGACGGACAGGCCCGCTGGTCAGGGAAGCGACCATATCCTGCAGCAGGGTGACCCGTGACGAGTCTCGCCGAGTGACCAGCAGCGCTGCTCCACATCTGGCCGCGATAACGCTCGCATCAGCGCCGTAGGTGCCCGCAGGAGTATCCACGACCACGTGATCAAACTTGCTGCACAGCTCACGTAGCAAGAGCCCGAAGGCCGGACGCTCAACCAGTTCAACCGGGTTCGGCGGCTTCGGACCCACAGGCATCACGAACAAGCTCGGCACCCCGGATATCTGTTGGATGACATTCGACTCGGCGCGCCCGGACAGAATGCCTGACAAGCCGGCGTTGTTTTCGATATTGAAAACTTCGTGCTGGCGCGGGCCACGCATATCGGCATCAACAAGCAAGGTCCGCCCGCCCAATTGCGCCAGAGCAACGGCAAGATTCGCGGCAAAGAAGGTCTTGCCGTCGCCCGCCTCTGGACTGATCACGGCCAACGCACGCCTCGAGTCAGGCTCGCTCCAAACCCGCATGATGATTTGACTGCGAGTCGCTCGGAACGCTTCGGCCTGGATTGAGAACGGCTGATTCAGCGTCACCAACTCAGGACTGGCTTTTCGCTGCTCCTCCGCCGCGTAGGGGTAGTGGAACTGCTGCGCTAGGGCAAACAGCACATCGTCGGTGCTCGCATAACCCAGCGCGACGGCGGCCTCACCAAAGCGGACGCCGTGACTGCGCTGGTGAGCAAGAATGCGCTCAACCTGCTCGGCTGAAAGATTACGAGTCTCGCTGATGATCGCGCCAATGGAGCGCCCTTGAGCATCGGATGATTGACTTGCAGACACAGACTCCTCCCCGGCATCTTTCAATGCTGAATCACGAAACGTAGCCATCAATCAATCCCCCCCTTTTGGTGCCGGCAGGCTGGTCAGCAAACGGCTCTGCATCAGGCTGAGTCGAGATCCGCCCGTCAGGCGCTTGGCCGTAGGCTTTGGCATGACGCCCAAAACAGGCAAGCCAACTGCTGCAGCTATGTCGTCGAACACACGCACGCGGCGATCCAAAAGCTCCAACGCAAATGCTGCTCCAATTGCCAGAATTGCACCGATTACCACCGACAGCACCGTGTTGACCAGCACTTTGGGCGACGACGGTTGAGCCGGCGGCGTTGCCTGCGCCAACACATTCACGTTACTTTGCGTAGATTGGCTTTCCAGGCTGGTTTGATTCAACCGGGACAGAACCGCGTCGTACGAGCGCTGTGCGTTCTCGACGTCGCGAGCGATAACTGCGCCCTCATCGCGAACGCCCTTGAGCTTGAGCACCTTCTCACGCTGCGCTTCCAGGGAGGCGCGCACTTCCGCGACACGTTGGCGATTGATGGTGTTACTCACCGTCACGCCGCCGGTCACTTTGCTTGTTTCAGCTTCTATGCGCTTGCGGGTCTCGGCGATGCTGGCCTTGATTTCGATGACCTGCGGGTGGCTATCGCCCAGACGGGCACTCAACTCCTGAAGCCGGGCATCGTTGCGCGCGAGTTCCACCTTCAGGCTGGAAATAATGGGGTTGTTCAACACCTCCTGCAGCTTGTCGCCCGACACGCCCTGAGCCTGATTCTGGCGGCTGCCGGATTCAGCCTGCAGTGCCTGCAACGCCACAAGCTGCGACGACAACTCGTTCAGGCGCGCATTCTCAACATCCAGGCGCTCATCATTGGCAATGATGCCCTTTTCATTTTGGAAAGCAGACAGGCGAGCCTGCGCTTTCTCAAGGGCTTCGCGCGCGTCCTTGGACCGAGTTTCGAAAAAGGTCGAATACTGTTTGGCAGGGTCCACCCGCAACTCAAGGATGGTATCCAGATAACCTTGGACAAAGGCATTTGCCAAACCGGCAGCAAAGCGAGGATCGGGCGACTTGTAGCTGACGTTGATCACATTGGATTCGCGCGATGGTTTCACATCCAGAAACTTCTGGAATGTCTCCGCCAGCCATTGCTCGATAGAACCCTTGCCTTCTGTCGCCTCTTGCCACTGCTGGCGAATCTGCGGGTTCTCAGTTAGCTTCAGATTGCGCACCACCTTTTGGGCGACCCGGTCGCTTTGGATGATGTCAACTTGCGTGGCCATGAAGGCCGGCAGCATCAGCGCGGGGAAAGCCCCCGACAACGGATCCTGCTTCATGTCCACGACCACGGAGGCCGACGCCACATACTGCTTGGGCAGCAGCAGGCTGATCACCAATGTGGTGGCCACGGTCAATACGAATATCAGCAGCGCGACCCATTTGCGCGCTCTGAGTATTGAAAGAAACTGTCCAAAGCTCATGTTTTTGTCCTCAGATCAGCAGATCAGAAAAGGCTTTCTTTGACATACACCACGTCGCCATCCCGCAGCGACTCATCCATCGCCGCCTGCACGACCTGGACCTTGCCCGAGGCGTCCTTGCGGTGCACGCGAATGCCCTTCTCGGTGCCGCGCTGGGTCAGGCCGCCGCCGGTGGCCAGCGTTTGCATCAGGGTCATGCCGCGTTCCAGGCGCATCGGGCCGGGGCGCTGCACTTCGCCGTAGATGTAGACCATCGGGGCGCGATCGACCCAGATGACGTCGCCGTTCTGCACGATCAGGTCATCGCCACGGCCACCGCTGGTAAAGACCCGTGGCAAGTCGACCTCGGCACGGAAGGGCTGGCCGTTGCGCGTGCCGACCACGGTGACGACTTCGGCACCACCACCGGCGATGCCGCCCGCGTTGGCCAGCATGTCGGACAGGCGCATTTCAGCCACTTCGATCGGGAAGCGGCCCGGGCGGTTGACCTGGCCCAGCACCGAGACCTGGTTGCCGCGCACCTGTATCACCAGCACGGTGACCTGGGGTTGCTTGACGAAGTTGCCGTTCTTCAGGCCGTCGGAGATGACCTTCTCGGCCTGCGCCGGGGCCAGGCCGCCGATCTTGATCGAGCCCAGCAAGGGGTACGAGACCACGCCCGACTCGCTGACGCGGGTTTCGAGCGTGAGGTCGGGGTT